>Ga0114968_10000485_pt1 | contig 29927 bp, 23 predicted proteins | sample M_130807_EF_Meta_FD_87020 | JGI IMG/M metagenome (GOLD analysis project Ga0114968, IMG submission 87020) | Freshwater microbial communities from Lake Montjoie, Canada to study carbon cycling - M_130807_EF_MetaG | ecosystem: Environmental > Aquatic > Freshwater > Lake | place: Lake Montjoie... | reverse complement strand
CATGTCGGTGCTGTATGGCCTGCATCCCGCCGATAGTGGCAGCATTGCGGTATTCGGGCAAACGGTGCGCATCGCCCATGCGGATGACGCCATTGGCTGCGGCATCGGCATGGTGCACCAGCACTTTATGCTGGTCGACACCCTGAGCGCGCTGGAAAACGTCATGCTCGGCGCCGAGCCGCACTGGTATTTGCCGCAAGCTGCGGCGCCCGTGCGCCAGCGCCTGCAAGAATTAATGGAAAGCACCGGCCTGCGTGTGCCGCTGGACAGCGCGGTGGCCGATCTGTCGGTGGGCGACCGCCAGCGCCTGGAGATTCTCAAAGCCCTGTACCGGGGCGCGCGCATCCTGATCCTGGACGAACCCACCGCCGTGCTCACGCCCCAGGAGGCGGAGCAGCTCTTTACCGTGCTGCGCCAATTGCGCGCCCAGGGCAGCACCGTGATATTGATTACCCACAAGCTCAAAGAAGTGATGGCGCTGTGCGACCAGGTCACCGTCATGCGCGCAGGGCGGGTGGTCGCCGACATGCCGGTGCACCAGGCCAGCGTTGAGGGCTTGGCCCAGGCGATGGTGGGGCGCAAGGTGCAACTCGAGCGTCCGGACCTAAGCGCGCCCGCGCCCCAGCAGGCGTCCCCCGTGTTGCAAGCGAGCGGGCTGGAAATGCGCGATGCCGCTGGCGTGCTGCGCCTCTCGGGTATTGATTTGCAACTGCATGCCGGAGAAATCGTGGGTATCGCGGGCGTTTCAGGCAACGGCCAAAGCGAGTTGCTCGATGTACTCTCGGGCCTGGCCGCGCCCGATGCCGGCGCATTGCAGGTACTGGGTAAGCGCTTCGCCGCCGGGACTTGGCTCGATCCCTTTAGCGCACGCGACATCGGCTTAGCCCATGTGCCCGAAGACCGCCATGCCCGCGCCCTGGTGATGGACTTCCCCGCCTGGGAATCAGCGGTCTTGGGCTACGAGTCGCTGATGCAGTACTGCCGGCGCGGCTGGATGCGCGCAGGCGCCATGCGCCGCGCCACCGAGGCCATGATGGAGCGCTTTGATGTCCGTCCGCGCAAAGCCACGCTGGCCAGCCGCAAGTTTTCCGGCGGTAACCAGCAAAAGCTGGTGTTGGCGCGCGAGCTGGGCCAAAACCCGCGCGTGTTGCTCGTCGGCCAGCCCACGCGCGGTGTGGATATCGGCGCCATCGAATTTATTTACGGCCAACTGCGCGCCATGCGCGAGGCCGGTTGCGCCGTGCTGGTGGTTTCCAGCGAACTGGACGAGATATTGGCGCTCTCGGACCGGGTGTTGGTGATGTACCACGGGCGCATCACCGGCGACGTCGCTATAGCCGACTGCTCACCAGAGCGATTGGGGCTTTTGATGGCTGGAGCCGGAGCATGAGTGCGCGGGCCGCCTTGCCTCGCTGGGCCGACGTGGCGCTGCTGCCCGTGGTGTGCCTGGCTATTGCGCTGCTGGCCTGCGGCGCCGTGGTGGCCTTGGTCGGGCAAAACCCCACCCAGGTACTCGTCGCCCTGATTGACGGCGCCTTTGGCAGCGCCCGCGGCCTGAGTTACACGCTGTACTACGCCACCAGCTTTATCTTTACCGGACTGGCCGTCGCCGTGGCTTTTCATGCCGGCCTGTTCAATATCGGGGGCGAGGGTCAAGCGACTTTAGGCGGGCTAGGAGCCGCCTTGGTGGCTTTGTGGCTGGGCCCGGTGTTGCCGGGCTGGGCCATGCTGCCCTTAATGCTGCTCTCGGGCATGCTGTTTGGCATGGTCTGGGCCGCCGTGCCGGGCTATTTGCAAGCCTACCGGGGCAGCCATGTGGTGATTACCACCATCATGTTTAATTTTTTGGCCAGTTCATTGCTGGTGTACCTGCTGGTTAACCAACTGCGTGCGCACGGCAATGTGGCCATCGAGAGCGCGGCTTTCGCCGCTTCGGCGCACCTGTGGTCGGCGCGCGAAATTTTGGCTTTCGCCGCAGTGGACTGGCCGGGCTCGCCGCTTAACGCCAGCTTGCTGTTGGCCCTGGCCTGCGCCGTGGCGGTGTATTTTTTCCTGTGGCACAGCCTGAGCGGCTACCGCTTGCGCGCCGTGGGATCGAGCCCAGGCGCTGCTGCGTATGCCGGCATTGACCCGCGCCGCCAGGTGGTACAGGCCATGGCGATCTCGGGAGCACTGGCGGCCATGGTGGGCATGAATGAGGTGGCCGGTGTGAGCGGCAAGTTGGTGCTGGAGTTTGTGGCGGGGGCAGGGTTTACCGGCATTGCTGTGGCGCTGATGGGCCGCAACCATCCGCTGGGTATTGTGCTGGCCAGTATTTTGTTTGGCGCGCTGTTCCAGGGTGGGGCCGAAGTGGCGTTCGAGGTGCCCGGCTTTAGCCGCGACATGGTGGTGATGCTGCAAGGCTTTGTGGTGCTCTTCTCAGGCGCCATGAGCTACGTGTTGGCGGCGCCGCTGGCCCGTGTATTGCGCGCTGTGGCGCCGGAGGCTGCGCATGGATGAGCTGATGCTCGCCTCGGTGCTGGGCTCGGGCGTGCGGCTGGCCACGCCGCTGGTGTTGTGCGCGCTGGCCGGTTTGTTGTCTGAGCGCTCTGGCGTGGTCGACATTGGTCTGGAGGGCAAGATGCTGTTTGCCGCCTTTGCCGCCGGCGCGGCGGGTGCGGCGACGGGCTCCACGGCGCTGGCACTGGTGGCTGCGATGGGCGTGGCCGTCATGTTGTCGTGGCTGCACGGCCTGGCGTGTGTGAGCTACCCCGGCGACCAGGTGGTCTCGGGCGTGGCTATCAACATCATTGCGGCGGGCCTTACCGTGGTGCTGGGCATTGCCTGGTTCGGACAGGGCGGACAGACGCCTGCGCTGCCGGTCGAGGTGCGTATTCAGGCACATTGGGAGAGCGCGGTGCAAGCCATCGCGCCGCTGCCTTGGCTGGGGCCGGTCATCGGGCAGGCACTCTTGGGCCATAACCTGTTGGTTTATGGTGCTTACGCGCTGGTACCTGTTGTGTGGTTTTTGCTTTACCGCACCCGCTTTGGCCTGCGCCTGCGCGCCGTGGGCGAAAATCCGCACATGGTCGAGGTGGCTGGCGTGTCGGTACGCCGCTTGCGTTACGCCGCGCTGGGGCTCAACGGCCTGTTGTGCGGCCTGGCAGGCAGCTATTTGGTGCTGGCCCAAAGCGCGAGTTTTTCGCCGCACATGACGGCCGGGCGCGGCTTCATGGCCTTGGCCGCGCTGATATTTGGACGCTGGATGCCCTGGCCCACACTCTGGGCCTGTCTGCTGTTTGGTCTGCTAGACGCCGTAGCCATGCGCCTGCAAGGCCTGGAGTTGCCTGGTGTTGGCACGGTTCCGGTGCAGGCCATCCAGGCGTTGCCTTATCTTTTGACGGTGGTGCTGCTGGCCGGTTTTGTCGGCCGCGCGGTGGCGCCGGCCGCATTGGGCAAACCACTCGACTAAGTCGCCGCCGTGACGGCATGGGGCAGTTTTCGCTCCAAGCGCTGGGCATCCACAAAACGCGCCAAGCGCGCCTCCATCGGCCAGGGTTCGCCCATGATGCAGGCAGCCAACCAGGCAGCGCCCAGGGCCGCCACACTCAGCCCGCGTGAGCCCATGGCCAAATGGACCCACAGGCCCGCCGCCGGGGCAGCGGCCACCGCGCCGATCAGGGGCAAGCGGTCCGGCGAGGTGCAGCGTTCGCCTTGCCACAGTTGTAACAAATTTGCCTGCGCTTGCGCGCGCAATCCTTCGGCCAGTCCAGGCAGCATCCGCCCCACGCGCGCGATGTTGTCAGCATGCTCGGCGGCCGGGTCGGTGGCCGACCTCACCGCAAAGCCAGCGCCCGCCAACCAGCGCAGGCCATCGGCGCCGGGCAACGCGGGCAAAAAATGGCCGGCGCCGTGTACCGGATGCGCCGGCAAATCGGGTAAACCGGCGACTGGCCCCAAGCTCACGCTTCCATGGCGGCCTTGCAAACGAGCGGCCAGCGCCTGCAAAGCGGGCGTGCAGCCCAGCGCGGGCGCGCTCAACAGACGTGCGCCGTCCCCGGCGTTGCACAAAACCACCAACTCCGACTCTGCAAGCACGGCCCCCTCACCATCGAGCATGCACCACAGGCCTTCGCGCTGCACGATTTGCGCAACGCGGGCGCCGCAGCGCAGGGAAATGCCCGCACCGGCCAGGCAGGCGGCAATCCAGGCGGCAGGACGCATCCAAAAGGCCTGCGGGTCCCACTGCGCGTCGGGGCCTATGGCATGTGCGCCGGGCTTCAATGCGCTTGCGCCGCTGGGTTGCCAATCGCGCCCCTTGACCAGGCGGGCCGCAACCAGCTGGCGCATCAGTGCGGCGCCGCGTGCGGTCCACAAGGATTGCGGCGCATCGTCCAGGCTGGGCTGCGGGCTGACCAAACCAGCCGGTACGCCCGAGGCACCCGCGCCCGGCTGGACGCCGGCTTCAAGCACCTGCACCTGCCAGCCGCGCAAGGCCAGCGCTTGGGCCGTCGCTGCCCCGCAAAGGCCCGCGCCAATGACGGTACAACGCTGCGGCTGGGCCCACACCGTGCGCGACTGTTGCCGACTGCGGCGCAGCGCCCAGGGTGGTGCATAGGTCCAGGAGTCAGGGCTTATAGGGCGCCAGGGGGCGGGCGGCAGTTCGGGTGCATCGTCTGCGCTGCCGAGATCGCGCTCCAAGACAGCGCCAGTTTTGCACACACGCCCGATCAAAGCCCAAACCGCCTCGCTCGGGTTGGGCATTGCGCGCAACAAAACGCGGTCGGCCTGCATGCGCAACGCTTGCAAAGTGGTCTCTGGTGGGCCAATGCACAAAGTCAGCTGCAGCAAACCATCCTGCAGGCAAATACGGTAGTGGCCCGCCCCGGGTAAATCGTCTCCAAAGGCCTGCCTCAAAGCCTCGCGCAGTGCGTGCGACTGCGGGTCATCGCCGGCCAACGGTTTACCACCAGCAGATGGCAGCACCACCGCCACGTAGTGCAGCATGCGCGGGCGCTCAGGCTCAGCCAACCACTGGCGCCACTGCTGCAAAAACGCGCTGCCATCACCCCAGTCGGTGTCCAAAATGCTGCGGGCCGATGGCGCCACGGCAGCCGGTACGAATAAGGCGCTCAGGCGCTGGGCGGGACGTAGCCCTGCGCCGCGTCGGCGCCGGCACCAAAAAAGTGGTTTTCCATCTGGCGCGCCAGGTATTGGCGGGCGCGGGCGTCGGCCAGGTTGAGGCGGTTTTCATTGACCAGCATGGTCTGGTGCTTGAGCCACGCGGCCCAGGCCTCCTTGCTCACGCCCTCCCAAATGCGCTTGCCCAAATCGCCGGGGTAGGGCGGGAAATCCAGGCCCTCGGCCTCGGTGCCGAGTTTGATGCAGTGAACTGTGCGTGCCATGCGAGCGTACCTATACAGAAAAAGAGTCAATGAAAAGCGGCAATCTTATGCGCATATGCACCAAGCTTGAACTGCCAGGCGGATAATCCGGGGGCCAGCGCATGGGCGCTAGCAGGAGATTTTTAGTGCGCCACCTGTTTCAGATCCTCGATTCTTACCCGCGCCGGGTCTACGCCCTGATGGCGCTGACCTGCATTGGTCTGCTGGCTTTTGGCCTGTATTTGCAGCATGTGGTGGGGCTAGAGCCTTGCCCGATGTGTATCGTGCAGCGCTATGTGTTTGTGCTCGTGGCATTGGCGGCCCTAGCCGCTGCAGGCATTGCAGCGCGGCGCGCGGGGGTGTTCTTGGGTTGCGCCATCGTAGTTTTCGCTTGCACCGGGGCTTTTGTGGCGGCACGTCAAAGTTGGCTGCAGTGGTACCCCCCCGAGGTATTTACCTGCGGACGCGACCTCTTCGGGATGATCGAGGCCTTCCCGCTTCAGCGGGTGATTCCCATGGTGTTCAAAGGCAGCGGCGACTGCTCCGCAGTGGACTGGACCTTTTTGGGCGGCTCCATTGCCAATTGGTCATTCGTCTGTTTTTGCGCTTGCGGCGTTGGTGCAGCGCTGCTGGCCTGGCGCCAAGGGCGTCTGGCGCCGCTGGTGCAAGAGTGAAAACGGGGGCCAGTTAGGCGCTGAGTTTTTTGACCAGCACCTGGCTTTTGCGGTCCCAGTTGTATTTACGCTTGCGCGCCTCTGGCAGCCAGTCTGCATCCATCAGCACAAAGCCGCGCTTCAAAAACCAGTGCGTGGTGCGCGTGGTGAGCACAAAAATACTTTCTAAACCGGCCGCTTTGGCCCGTTGTTCGATGCGTTTGAGCACGCGCTCGCCATCGCCCTGGCCCTGCACGTCGGGCGAGACGGTCAGCGCAGCCATTTCGCCGGTGCGCGCTTCAGGGTAGGGCATGAGCGCGGCGCAGGCGAAGATGACGCCATCATGCGCGATCACCGTGTAGCTGCCCACCTCGCGCTCGATCTCGGTGCGGCTGCGCTTGACCAGGGTGCCGTCGTCCTCGAAAGGCGCGATCAGCTTCAAGATGCCGCCCACGTCGTTTTCCTCGGCCTCGCGCAAGCTCTCGAGCTTTTCGTCCACGATCATGGTGCCAATGCCGTCGTGTACATAAACTTCCAGCAATATGGCGCCGTCCACCGCGTAGGGCAGTATGTGGCTGCGCTCCACGCCGGCCTTGCAGGCCTGTACGCAGTGCTGCAAGTAAAAGCCCACGTCGCCCGGGCGCTCGGCTCGCGGCAGTCCAGCGAGCAATTGCTCGGCAGCGGCCAGCGGCAGTTCGGTGTCAATGGGGTTGTCCTCACCGGCAGGCTCCAGCGGCCGAAGCCGCAAGCCCGGCACTTCGGTCAGGAAAATCAATTTATCGGCTTGCAAGGCGGTGGCGACTGAAGTCGCCACTTCTTCCATTGTCAGATTAAAAGCCTCGCCGGTGGGCGAAAAGCCAAAAGGCGACTGCAGCAGCATGGCGCCCATGTCCAGGACTTTGGTGATACCGGCGGTATCGACCTTGCGCACCACGCCCGAGTGCTGGAAATCCACGCCGTCCACGATGCCGACCGGGCGCGCGGTCAGGAAATTGCCGCTGATGACCCGCACTGTCGAATCGGCCATCGGCGTATTGGGCAGTCCCTGGCTGAAGGCCGCTTCGATTTCGTAGCGCAGTTGGCCAGCGGCCTCTTGGGCGCAGTCCAGAGCCACCTCGTCGGTAATGCGGATGCCGTGCGAGTACTTGGGTGCGTGGCCCTTGGCCTGCAATTGTTCATTCACCTGGGGGCGAAAGCCGTAGACCAGCACGATCTTCACGCCCATGGCCTGGATCATGGCCAGGTCCTGCGCCAGGTGGGGGAGTTTTCCGGCCGCAATGGCTTCGCCAGCGATGCCCACCACAAAGGTTTGGTTGCGAAACTTGTGGATATAGGGCGCCACCGACCGAAACCAGGGCACGAAGGTGAAGTTAAACACGGAGCTCATGGCTGGGATAATACGCTGCTCTGTAGCCCCCAGCCCCTTTGTGTCCGCCCCGTCTTTGCCCTCCATCCCTTTGCGAATTGAGTTTGCGGCCTCGCTGCCGGTCTCGGGCAAGCGCGACGAAATCATGGCTTTGCTCGAACGCCACCAGGTCATCATCGTGTGCGGCGAAACCGGCTCGGGCAAAACCACGCAGCTGCCCAAAATCGCCCTTGCCATGGGGCGCGGTCTGTGCAACTACCCCAAGGTCTTGCCCAATGGCAAACCTGCGCCGCGCGGCAAGCTGATAGGCCACACCCAGCCCCGGCGTATTGCCGCCAGCAGCGTGGCCAAGCGCATCGCCCAAGAGCTAAACACGCCGCTGGGCGAGGTGGTGGGTTTCAAGGTACGTTTTCAGGACCGTTTAAGCCGCGACGCCTCGGTCAAGCTGATGACCGACGGTATTTTGCTGGCCGAGACCCAGACCGACCCGCTGTTGCAGGCCTACGACACTCTGATCATCGATGAGGCGCACGAGCGCAGCCTGAACATCGACTTTTTATTGGGCTACTTGCGCCAGATTCTGCCCCGGCGGCCTGACCTGAAGGTCATCGTGACCTCGGCGACCATCGACGCCCAGCGTTTTGCAGACCACTTTGCCACGCTGCAAGGCAGCGAGGACGCCAAAACCCTCACACCGGCGCCCGTCATCATGGTCACTGGCCGCATGTTTGCCGTCGAGCAGCGCTACCGCCCGTTTGAAGAAAGCCGCGAATACGATCTGAATGACGCGATCGCCGATGGCGTGGACGAGCTCTGGCGCGGCGGGGTGGGCGGCGATATTTTGGTGTTCCTACCTGGCGAGCGCGAGATCCGCGAGGCCGCCGACCACCTGCGCCGCCACCTCAGCCACCAGCCGGTGATGCGCAGTTGCGAGGTGCTGCCCTTGTTTGCGCGCCTAAGCCAAGCCGAGCAGGACCGCATTTTTGAAGGCCACACGGGCCGGCGCATCGTGCTGGCGACCAATGTGGCCGAGACCTCGCTCACCGTGCCGGGCATTCGTTATGTGATCGACGCGGGAACGGCGCGCATCAAACGCTACAGCTTTCGCAGCAAGGTGGAGCAGCTTTTGGTCGAGCCCATCAGCCAAAGTTCGGCCAACCAGCGCGCCGGGCGCTGCGGCCGCGTGGCCGAAGGCGTGTGCATTCGTCTGTACGAGGAAAAAGACTTCGCCGGACGCGAACGCTTTACCGACCCGGAAATCCTGCGCTCTTCGCTGGCGGGCGTGATTTTGCGTATGAAGTCGCTGCGCTTGGGCGCGGTAGAGGATTTCCCGTTTTTGGAGCGCCCCTCGGGCCGAGCGATTGCCGACGGCTATCAGCTGCTGCTCGAACTCGGGGCGGTGGACGAGGCCAACGCGCTCACGCCTTTGGGCCAGGAACTGGCGCGCCTGCCACTCGATCCACGCGTAGGCCGCATGATTTTGGAGGCCCGCAAGCGCGAGGCCCTGGACGAAGTGCTGATCATCGCCTCGGCGCTCAGCGTGCAGGACGTGCGCGACCGGCCCATCGACGCCCAGACCCAGGCCGACCAAGCGCACGCCAAGTTTGACGACGAGAAAAGTGAGTTTTCCGGCTACCTCAAGCTGTGGAAATGGATTGCTGCTGCGCGTGGCGACAAAGCCGAGGTCAGCGGCGCCCACAAGCTGAGCAACCGGCAATACGAGCAGCTGCTGCGGCAAAACTTTGTCAATGTACGCCGCTTGCGCGAGTGGAAAGATATCCATAGCCAGTTGCTAACCGTCGTGGCGGAGCACAAGTGGCGCATCAATACCGCGCCTGCGTCGTATGAGCAATTGCATCTGTCCATGCTGGCGGGCCTCTTGGGCAATGTGGGCTGCAAGTTAGACACCGAGGGCACCCAAGGCGAGTATCTTGGGGCGCGCAGCATCAAGTTTTTTCCGCACCCAGGCGCGCATTTGGCCAAGAAGCCGGGGCGCTGGATTATTGCGGCCGAGTTGGTAGAAACTACCCGGCTTTTCGGTCGGGGCACTGCCGCCATCGAGCCGCAGTGGATCGAACAAGTGGGCGGGCATTTGCTCAAAAAGCAGTTGCTCGATCCGCATTGGGAGAAAAAAGCCGCTGAAGTGCTGGCCCTGGAGCGCGCCACGCTGTACGGCATCGTGGTCTACAACGGCCGGCGCGTGCAGTACAGCCGCGTGGACCTGCCCGGCGCGCGCGAGATTTTCATCCGCGAGGCCCTGGTCGATGGCCAATGGGAAACCGCGCTGCCCTTTTTGGCTGCCAACCACAAGCTGATACGCCAGGTCGAAGAGCTGGAACACAAAGCCCGCCGCCAGGACGTGCTGGTCGATGACGCGCTGATATACGCCTTCTACGAGCAGCAGTTGCCCGCCGATGTGTGCAGCGGCTACAGCTTTGAGCGCTGGTACCGCGAGGCCGTGAAGGCCAATGCGCAGCTGTTGGTGCTGACCCGCGAGGCGCTGATGCGCCATGAGGCGGCCGGCATTACCAGCAGCCAGTTCCCCAAGACGGTGCGTTTGGGCGGCGTGGACTGTTTGGCCACCTACCTGCACGAGCCTGGCGATCCGCGTGACGGGCTGACGGTGACCGTCCCGCTTTTTGTGCTCAACCAGGTCAACGAGGAGCGCTGCGAATGGCTGGTGCCCGGCATGCTCAAGGACAAAGTACAGGCTTTACTCAAAACTTTGCACCAGCGGCCGCGCTCGCGCCTGGTGCCCCTGCCAGAGACCGCTTCGCGCATGGCGCTGGCCCTCAATGCGCCCGAGCGTTTTGGCGCCGGCAGCTTGCTGGACGCTGTGCTCAAGCTGGTGCGCGACGAAACGTCCCTGGACATCGTGCGCGCCGACATCAAGCCGGACATGCTGACGCCGCACTTTTTCATGAACTTTCGGGTGATCGACGAACATGGTCGCCAGCTAGGACAGGGGCGCAACTTGGCCGCGCTCAAAGCCCAATGGGGCTCGCAGGCGCGCGGCGCATTCCAGGCGCTGGCTGCGCTCAAGCTAAGCCAAACCGTGCCGCCGCAAAGCGCCCCCGCGCCCCAGGCGCCCGTGCCCAAAGCATCTGCAAAAGCGGTCAAAGAAAACACGGCGCCCCCCAACCAAGCGGAGCAGCGCTACACGGCCTGGACTTTTGGCGAATTGCCCGAGTTGCTGGAAATTCGCAAAGGCGCGCAGTCTTTGGTGGGCTTTCCCGCCTTGGTCGATGCGGGCGACGCTGTCACCTTGGAGGTGTTTGACGAGCCGCAGGCGGCCGCTGCCAAACACAAAAGCGGCCTGGTGCGTCTTTTTGCTTTGCAGTTGAAGGAAGCGCTCAAATACCTGGAAAAGAACATTCCCGACCTGCAAAAAATGGGCGTGGCCTACATGCAAATAGGCAAGCTCGACGGCGCAGGCGCGGTGGGCGGCACCGTGGAGGAGCTCAAAGCGCAGATCATCAGTCTGGCGCTGGAGCGTGCATTTTTGATGGAGCCTTTGCCCACCGATGCGGCCGCTTTTACCCGGCGTTTAGAGGAAGGCCGTGGTCGCCTGACCCTGATCGCCAACGAGGTGGCACGCATGGCGCTGGTGATATTGCTGGAATACCAAACTGCGGCGCGCAAGCTCAAGGACAGCAAAAACGCCGCGCCAGCCGTGGAAGATGCCAGCGCCCAGTTGCAGCGCCTGGTGCCCAAGCGATTTTTGCTGGCCACACCCTGGCCGCGCCTGCAGCATGTGGCACGCTACCTGCAAGCCATCACGCTGCGCCTGGACAAATACCGCGCCGATCCAGCGCGCGATGCGGCCCGCGTGGTCGAGTTGCGGCCGCTTGAGCAGCGTTACTGGCGTTTGGTGGCCGAGCGCAAAGGCGTGCATGACGAGCGCATGGCCGAGTTTCGCTGGCTTTTGGAGGAATTACGTGTGAGTTTTTTCGCGCAAGAGCTGCGCACGCCGCAGCCGGTCAGCGTCAAGCGCCTGGAAAAAGCCTGGGCGCAGTTAGGCGCCTAGCGGCGGGGCAGGCCAACCTTCACTTGCGCTTACTGGCCCATGCGCCACATATTGGTGGAGCGCGCACCGCTGCGGCAAAAGGCCAGCACCGGCCCCTTGGAGCCCGCCACCACATCGGCAAACGCGCTCACTTGCTCGGGCGTGATTTGCCCGCTGATTACGGGCAGGTAGTGGTAGGAAAGTCCTGCGGCAAGCGCTGCCTGCGCCATCGCGTCAGAAGTGGGTTGCTCGGGGCCGCCTTCGCCGTCCGGGCGGTTGTTAATCACGGTGCTAAAGCCCTGGGCCGAAATCGCCGCCATGTCCAGCGGCTCGATTTGCGGGGCGGTGGCAAAGTGTTCGGTATGCGAGGTGATGGTCAGGCTCATGGTTTTCCTTCCGGGCTTTAAAAGTTCGGCGACAATAAAAATAGGCCTCAGACGGCAGAGCGGATAAACCACGCGGCCATCAACAAAGCCGTGAGCGCCAAGGCGTAGTTAAGTACCGGACCCAGCCAGGTTTGGTGGCCGCGCGGAATTTCCGGGTAACTGAGGGTGCGCACAAAGCGCTGGTTTTGCAAAGCCGCCAACGCAGAGACGGCAGCGCCCAGCAGCAAAAAGGCCACGCCAAACCAGAGCGTGGGCATGGCGTCCGCGACCGGTGCATTGCCATTGGCGGCATTGATCATGCGCACAAACAAACCAAAACGCTCTACCACAAAGCCCAAGCCAATCAAGGCAATGGCAGTGCGCTGCCAGGCCAGCAGCGTGCGCTCGGCGGCAAAAAATACACGGGGATCATCCAGGTACGACATCAGCGTTTCCTCACAGTTGGGCTAAGCGTTGCAGGGCTGTGCGCAAAGTGGCCTCCTCCTTGGCAAAGCAAAAGCGCACGATTTTTTGGTCGAAGCCATCGCGGTAAAACGCCGACATCGGGATGGCCGTCACGCCGATCTCGGTGGTCAGCCAGCGGCAAAAATCGGCTTCGCCCAAGTTACTGATGTCCGAGATATCGGCGCATTGGAAAAACGTGCCCTCGCTAGGTAGCAGCCGAAACCGGGTTTGCGCCAGCCCTGCCCGAAACAGGTCGCGCTTGGCCTGGTAGAAGGCGGGCAGCTGCAGGTAATGGGCTGGCTCTTGCATATAAGCCGCCAAGCCGTGTTGCACCGGCGTGTTGACAGTAAAGACATTGAACTGGTGCACCTTGCGCAGCTCGGCGCTCAAGGGTGCGGGAGCGGCCACAAAGCCCACCTTCCAGCCGGTGACGTGGTAAGTCTTGCCAAAGCTCGAGACGATAAAGCTGCGCGCCGCCAGGCCGGGGAAGCGGGCCGCGCTGTGGTGCGCTGCGCCGTCAAAAACCATGTGCTCATACACCTCGTCGCTGATGACCAGCACCTCCGTGGGTGCTAGCAAGTCCTGCAGTTGGCGCATTTCGGCTTCAGTCCAAATCGTGGCGCTGGGGTTGTGCGGCGTGTTGATGATGATGCAGCGCGTGCGCGGCGAGAGGGCCGCTGCGATCTTGTCAAAGTCGGGCCGAAAGCTGCCTGGCGTCAGCGGCACGCGCACGGCCACGCCGCCGGCCAGTGCGATATTGGGCAGGTAGCTGTCGTAGCATGGCTCCAGCACAATCACCTCGTCGCCCGGATGCACCACCGCCAAGATGATCGAAATAATCGCCTGCGTCGCGCCAGCGGTGATGGTGATCTCATCGGCCGGGCGGTAGCTATGCCCGTACAGGCGCTCCATCTTGTCGGCCACCGCTTGGCGCAGCGGCAAGATGCCTGGCATCGGCGGGTATTGGTTGTGGCCTTGCTGCATGGCCTGGCTGACTGCGTCCAAGAGCGCCGGATCGCAGGCAAAGTCGGGGAAGCCCTGGCCTAAATTGACCGCATGGTGTTCGGCCGCCAAGGCCGACATCACCGTGAAGATGGTGGTGCCGACCTCGGGCAGGCGGCTGCGCAAGGCGGGGCTGGGTAGGGTGGCTTGTTCAGTGCTGGGCATGGCAAATACCGTGGGCTTTACAGATCCGTGTCATTCAGATGCCCGGCCATGGCGCGCTCCACGGTCTGGCGGGTGAGCTGCGCGCTGAGCAACTCGGCAAAGGTGTACACAAAATTGCGCAAATACGCGCTGCGTTTAAAGGCCACGCGTGTGGTATTTTGACCAAACAAATGGCCAGCAGGTCGTACCACCAGGCCACCTAAGCCGCCGTCCTCCTGGATATCGCGCACTGCCATTTCGGCGGCGATCCCGATGCCCAGGCCCAGGCGCACATAGGTGGTAATCACATCCGAGTCGATGGCCTCCAGCGCAATGCGCGGCTCCAGCTTGTGCGCGGCAAAAGCGGCGTCAATCTTGGTGCGGCCCGTGAACGAAGGGTGGTAGGTGATGATGGGCTGCTCAGCCACGTCCTGCAGCGTAATGCGCGACTTGCCCGCCAAGGGATGGTCCGTGGGCATGACCAGCATGTGCTGCCACTGGTAGCAAGGCAGGGTGACCAACTCAGGGAAGGCTGCCAGCGACTCGGTGGCGATACCGATCTCGGCCACCTCGTCGATCACCATGCGCGCCACCTGGTCGGGGGCGCCCTGGTGCAAACTGATATTGACCTTGGGAAAACTTGCGCGCAGCGCCGCCACCTTTTGCGGCAGCACATAGCGCGCCTGGGTGTGGGTGGTGGCAATTGACAGGGTGCCGCTGTCTTCTTGGCTGAACTGGTCGCCGATGCGCTTGAGGTTACCCACCTCGCGCAGGATCAGGTCGATGCTTTTGAGCACATGCTGGCCCGGCTCGGTCACGCGTTTGAGGCGTTTGCCGTGGCGGGCGAAGATTTCGATGCCCAACTCGTCCTCTAACTCAATGATGGCCTTGGAGACGCCGGGCTGCGAGGTGTGCAAAGCCTTGGCCGCCTCGGTCAGGTTCAGGTTACGGCGGACGGCTTCTTGGACGAACCGAAATTGGTGAAGGTTCATAACGAATTTGAGCTATAGAAGTCATTCATTATGCTTCAAAACAACAGTAGTCGGATTTCAGTCTGCGTCCAGCGCGATGTCGGCCAGGGTTTGCAACAGGCGCGGGTCCTCGCCTACCGCGGGCCGCAAGGTAAAGACGGTGCCGGGCCAGCGCTGACGCAGTTGCTCCACCAGCGCCGGTAAGTCTTCGCGCGCGTGCTTGCCTACACCCAAAAACAGCGGAATGATGCGGATTTCTCTTAGCGGCTGCGCAAGCAGTGCCGCGCAAGCGGTTTGCAGGTCCGGGGTGCTCAGCTCCAGGTACGCGCAGGCGACCGGCGCGCCACTTTGCCGCTCACGCAGCATCTGCGCCAGAGCCAGCATCGGCCGGTGCCACAGCGGGTCGCGCGAGCCGTGGGCGAATAAAACCATTCCAAAGTTGCTCATTGGCGTACTACCAGCCAGCCAAAGGTAGCCAGCGAAATCAGCGAGTAAATCAGACCGGGCAGGGCGGCGGTAAACCAGGGCTGCCAAGCACGCAGATAGCCCAAATCGCCCATGACGTTGTTGAGCAGAACAAAGCTGATGCCGGCCATGACCCCGACAAACACCATGGAAGTCGTCCCGCTGGTGCGAAAGTGCATGTACGCAAAGGGCAAGGCCAGCATCATCATGACTAGACAGCTCAAGGGGTAGAAAACCTTTTTCCAGAACTGGATTTCGTACTTTTGCGCCGCTTGGCCGTTGAACTCCAGGTGGCGCACATACTGAAACAGGTCAATCGTTCCCATGCGGTCCGGACGCAGCAGGGCCGAAGCCACCATTTCGGCGCTAATTTGGTTGAGCCAAGTAAAGTTATCGTGGCGCAGGGTGATGGCGCGTGCCCCCGCCTGGGTGCCGCCGCTGTATTCGGTGCGCACCACCTCCCGCAAGAGCCAGGACTGCGCCGGCCCGAACTGTGCTTGCTTGGCCTGCGCCACCGATACGATGCGCCCTTGGTTGTCCAGCTCAAAAATCCGGATATCACGCATGGTGCCGTCGGCCTCGAGTGCACCCACGTTGACCGAGAAGGTGCTGTAGGTCTGCTTTTCTTTGACCCAGGCGCCGGTTTTGCCCACCGTCAGGTGCCCCTGAAACCGGGCCTTGAGCATTTGCGCCGATTTGTCGGCCAAGGGCGCCAGGTAGTCGCCCACCGCAAAGGTGACGGCCACAAACACCAAGCCCAGCAGCAGCAGCGCCCGCAAGGCCCGCCAGGGGCCCAATCCACTGGTACGCAAAATAGTGAACTCCGAACTTTGCGCCAGCCGCGCCATCACGAAAATACTGCCAATCAACACCGCGATCGGCAGCAACTCGTAGACATGGTTGGGAATCATGAGCGAGACGTAAATCAGGGCCTGCGCTACAGAATAACCCGAGGTTTGGCCATGTCCCACGGCATTGAGCTCGTCGACAAAGTCAAAAAAGAAAAACAAACTGATGAAGGCCAGGGTAACGGCGCTGACCGCGATCAACACTTCGGCGTAAAGCAATTTGCGCAAGGTTTTCATGCCAAGCCTTTGACTGGCGCGGGACGCCACACGCGAAGCGACCAGTGCTTTTGCCGGGCCGTGAGCCACAACAAACTGAGTGCGAAAACCCCGCCGTGCAAGGCCGCCAATTGCCCTAGCGCAGAAATTTGCCCCGCTTCAATCCAGTTTTTGCCCATGACCAACAGGTTGAAATAAACCACAAAGGCCAGAAAAGCGAAAACCAGGTTGCGCACCCGCCCGACGCGGGGGTTAAAGCCAGAGACGGCCAGGCCCAAAAACACCAAATTGACGGCTGCCAGACATAGCCCGGCGCGCCACGCCAACTCCGCCATATGAAAAGGGTTGGGCTGGGCCAACAGTTGCAGCACCGTCATGGTGCTAGTGGGCGAGAAGTTGCGGGCGCTGGGGGAATCGGGGCCCAAGCGCACGGTGTAGCGGGTAAAGCCACTTAGGACGCTGTCTTCACTGTCTAAACGTTTTTCCAGGCGCTGGCCGTTTTCCAGCACCAGGTATTTGCTACCGTCGGCCGATTTCACTGTGCCGCGCTCGGCCGAAGTGATGGTTTGCACGCCGGCCTCGCGGGTGACCAAAAACACATGCAGGCCGGCTTGCTTGTCCTGGCTGTCTTTGTCAATGAAAAAAACCCGGTCCCCATTGGCCGACTCCTGGAACTGGCCAGGCTCGACACGGGCGATGTCGCCGCGCTTCTCATACTGGTCGCGCAAATCCTCAATCCGGCCAAAGGCCCAGGGCAAGACCACGAAGGCGAGCACCGAAATAACCACAAAAATCGGCCAGGCAAAGCGCAAAAGTGGCCGCAGCAGGGCGGCGATACCTTGGCCGCTGCCCAGCCAAATGACCATTTCGCTGTCCCGATACATGCGGGTCAGGACGCTGACGATGCCAATAAACAGGCTCAGCGACAGAATCGTCGGCAATTGGGAGAGCACGGTGTAGCCCATCACGATCAGCACATCCGAGGGGTTGAAGACGCCGCGCGTCGCCTCGCTGAGCGTGCGAATGACGGTCGTCGTCATCACTACCGTCACCAGCACGACCAAGGTGGCGCCAAAGGTGCGGGCAAGCTCCTTGCGGACGGAAGAATGGAATAACATGGGTGCTTCAGAAAGGTGTAATTATGAACTTTGAACTCAAAGCGATGGATTTAGTCGCCGCAGCGGACGAAAAATGCGATGTTTTGGTGCTTTTGGTGCCCAAATCCTTCAAAGCGGCCAAGGACGATTTATCCCAGTTGGTCGGCGCAGCCCTTAAATCGGGCGACTTGGAGACCGGCGTTGGCAAGGTTTTGAGTCTGTACCGCCCCTTGCAAGCCGCCGGCGTTCGGGTGGTGTTAGCCAGCGTGGGCGAGGGCGGTGCGCGCGAGGTGCGCAGTGCCGTGGTTGCCGCGCTGGGCGTGGCCAAATCGGCCAATTTAAAGCGCCTGTGTGTCTGTTTTGCCGCCCCAGCGCAAGAGGCTGCCGTGCGCGCTGCCGTCCTTGCGGTGGCCGATGCCACGTACACCTACACCTTTAGCAAGTCCAAACCCCAACCCCGCACGGTGCAACGCGTCCTGATCGGCGCGCGCAACGCGGCGGAGACCAAAACCACGTTTGACCGCGCCGTGGCCATCGTCAGCGGCGTTGAGTTGGCCAAGGAATGGGCCAATCGACCCGCCAATTTGGCAACGCCCAAGCATTTGGGAAGCGCTGCCCAAGACCTGGCCAAGCATCCCAAAATCGAGTGCACCGTACTGGGCCCCAAAGAGGTTGCCAAGCTGGGCATGGGCTCGTTTATGGCGGTAGCTCAAGGCTCAGAAGAACCGCTGCGCTTTATCGTCTTGCGCTATAACGGCGCGGCCAAAACCAAAGCGCCCACCGTTTTGGTGGGCAAGGGCATCACTTTTGACAGCGGCGGCATCTCCATCAAGCCCGCGCCCGACATGGATGAAATGAAATTTGACATGTCTGGCGCGGCCAGCGTGCTGGGCACTTTCAAGACGCTGGCGCTGCTCAAGCCAGCCATCAATGTGGTGGGCCTGATCGCTGCGTGCGAGAACCTGATCAATGGCAAAGCCGTCAAGCCTGGTGACGTGGTGACCAGCATGAGCGGCCAGACCATCGAAATTCTCAATACCGATGCCGAAGGCCGGCTGATTTTGTGCGACGCGCTCACCTATGCCGAGCGTTTCAAGCCTACAGCTGTGGTGGACATTGCCACCCTGACGGGCGCTTGCGTCATCGCTCTGGGCGCGGTGCGCAGTGGCATGTTTGCATCCCAAGACACCTTGGCCCAGTCTCTGAGCGAAGCTGGCGACCGTTCGCAAGATCTGTGCTGGCGCATGCCCCTGGACGAGGAGTACGCCGAAGGCCTGAAAACCAATTTCGCCGACGTCGCCAACGTCGCCGGACGCGCGGCCGGCTCGGTGACAGCGGCCAAGTTTTTGCAACGCTTTGCAGACAAATACCCCTGGGCGCACCTGGACATCGCCGGCAGCGCTTGGAAAAGCGGAGCGCAAAAAGGCGCAACCGGTCGGCCCGTGGGCTTGCTGGTGGAGTTCTTGCTGGCCCAAGCCCACGGCAAGTGACGCAGGTTGCCTTTCATATCGGCATTGACGACCGGGTGGGCTACGCCTGCCGCTTGCTGCGCAAAGTACTCGGCTCGGGTGCGCAGGCGCTGGTGATTGGCGACAGTGCGGTGCTCGCAGGCGTGGGTCGCGCCCTGTGGGAGGCCGAACCCAGCAGTTTTGTGCCCCACGCGCGTGCCGACGCTGCCCCCAGCGTGCGCGATCGCAGCCCCGTGCTGCTGGCCGAGCAGGTGCCTGCCGACTGCGCGCAGGAGGCCGTCTTGATCAACTTGGGCGACGCAGTGCCTACAGACCCCTATGCCCGTGCGCGGCTGATCGAACTGGTGTCCGCCGACGAGAATGATTTGCGTCTGGCCCGCCAGCGCTGGAAGCACTACAGTGAGCGCGGTTTTTCACTGACAAACCACGACGCGCGCAAGCGCTGAGCGCGGACCCCCACAATCTCAGGGTAAACTTGCGGGTTCTGGAGAGGTGGATGAGCGGTTTAAGTCACACGCCTGGAAAGCGTGCGAGGGGTAAAACCCTCCGCGGGTTCGAATCCCGCCTTCTCCGCCAGAATAAGAGCCCAAGCGAATTTATTTGCTTGGGCTTTTTGCTGCCACTTGCGGCACAACCTTGCTGATAATTGCAGCAATTTCAGTCGACATCCACGTCTTCACACGCCAACGCTTCTTTTCGCTTTTTATGGACTCTATGCGTTCCCCGACTTCCTCATTGATTTGCCGCAGTCTGTTATTGACTTTGCTTGCCGCCCTGACGGCCTGTGGCGCACTTAACTTACCTTTGCCGCGCGCGCAAGTGCCCGCTTTGGCGCCATCCGCTTGGCAAGCGCCCCTGCCGCACCAAGGCGGGGTGGTTCAGTTGTCACAGTGGTGGCAACGGCAGGGCGATCCACTGCTGCTTGGCCTGATAGAGGCTGCGCAAAAAGCCAGCCCGACCGTCTCGCAAGCGTTGTCGCGCATTGCGGGCGCGCGGGCCACACAGGCCCAGGCCAATGCCGTGCTGTTGCCGGGCCTGAGCGCCCAGGCCAGCGCAGCGCGAGGCCTGTCGCAGCCCGGCATGCCTAGCACCGCCACGCTGCAAGGTGGCTTGATGGCCTCTTGGGAGCTTGATGTAGTCGGCGCCAACCGCGCCGTCAGCGAAGCGGCCAACGCCCAAGTTCAAAGCACGCAAGCCCAATGGCACGACGCGCGCGTCAGCGTGGCCGCCGAGGTGGCTCATCTGTACTTTAACTTGCGCACTTGCCACCAATTGCAAACCCTGGCGCGCCAAGATGCCGATTCGCAACAAGAAACCGCGCGCCTGAGCGGTCTGAGCGCTGACGCTGGGTTCATCAGCGCCACGCAGGCAGGGCTGGCGCGTGCGGCAGCGGCCGATAGCCGGGCGCGCCTATCGAGTCAGTCGGCCCAGTGCGACGCACACATTAAAGCCTTGGTGAGCCTTAGCGCCTTGCCCGAAGAAGATTTGCGTTGGCAACTGGCCGCAACTGCCACCACAGCAGCTATCGCGCCTCCGGCCGTGGCGCTGGTGCCGGCAAGTACCGTGGCGCAACGCCCCGACGTCTACAGCGCCGAGCGCAGCGTGCAGGTCGCCGCCGCTGCCGTTGGCAACGCTATGGCACAAGGTCTGCCCCGGCTAAGCCTCAATGGCTCTATTGGCGCCATGCATGTGAGCAGCGGCGCTCTGGACCAAGACGGGAGTACCTGGTCTTTCGGGCCACTGGCCCTGCGCCTGCCGCTGTACGACGCCGGCCAGCGTGAGGCGGCCCTGAGCGCATCCCAGGCGGCTTACCAAAGTGCGGTTCTGCTCTATCAATCTACCGTGCGACAGGCCGTGCGCGAGGTGGAAGAGGCGCTGGTCCAACTGCAAAGCCTGCAGGATCGCGAAAAAGACGCGGACCTGGTGCAGCAAAGTTATGCCGTCGCTCTGGCTGCCACCCAAACCCGCCAGCAACAGGGTCTGTCCAGCGGCTTGGATCTGCAGGAGGCGCGCCGCGCCGCTTGGGCTAGCCAAACGTCGCTGGTGTCTCTGCAGTTGCAACGCAAGCTTGCCTGGGTGGCGCTTTACCGCGCTTTGGGTGGCGGCTTTGAGCCGGCCCCGCCCTAATTGCCCGCTGTATTCACTTTCCGCCCATTGTTTCCTCACCTTGTTATGACGCGCGAACCGACCATGAACCGCTTTTCAGCCCGCCCCTCCTGCCGTCGCCTTTTTGCGACGAGCCTTTGTGCCTTTGGTTTGCTGGCAATGTCCAGCCATGCCGCTGACGCACCCAAACCGGCCGCCAAAGCAGCGCTCACGGTTGCACTGGTGCAAGCCAAGCGCAGCACAGCGCCTATCAAGGTGGCGGCCAACGGTGGCGTCGCCGCCTGGCAAGAGGCCAGCGTGGGCGCGGAGTCCAACGGCTTGCGCATTACTGAACTCCATGCCGCCGTGGGCGACACCGTACAAAAAGGGCAGCTTTTGGCCACTTTTGCCGCTGAAAGCATCCAAGCGGATGTGGCCTTGGCACGCGCTGCGCTTGCCGAAGCCCAGGCCACGGCAAGCGATGCCGCCGCCAATGCCGAGCGCGCCCGCGCCGTGCAGGGCAGCGGCGCCCTGAGCGCCCAGCAAGTGAACCAATACCTGACGCAAGAGCAGGTAGCCAAGGCACGCGTGGACTCGGCCAAGGCGCAGCTCGACGCACAAGTGCTGCGCCTCAAACACACCCAGGTGCTGGCACCCGACAACGGCGTTATTTCGGCCCGCAGCGCCACCCTGGGCGCGGTCGCCGGTGCGGGCAGCGAATTGTTCAAACTGATTCGCCACGGGCGCCTGGAGTGGCGCGCAGAAGTGACTGCGCCAGAGATGGGCCGCATCAGCGCGGGCATGCACGTGCTGCTGACGGCCCCGGGGGGCGTCCAACGCCAGGGCCGGGTGCGCGTGGTCGCGCCCACCGTCGACCCAGAAACGCGCAATGGCCTGGTCTTTGTCGACGTGCTTGGCCCGGTGGGCACCAGCGCGGTGGGCGCGTTCAAGCCCGGCATGTACGTACGCGGCGAGTTCGAGATGGGCAGCTCCAGCGCACTGACGGTGCCGCAAACCGCCGTGGTGGTGCGCGATGGCTTTAGCTATACCTACCGGGCAGGGCCGGACAACCGTGTAAATCAGATCAAAGTGCAAACGGGGCGTGTGCTCGGCGAGGCTATCGAGATTTTGGCGGGCATCAAAGCCGAGGACAAAATCGTGGCCAGTGGTGGCAGTTTTCTGAGCGACGGTGATTTGGTCAAAGTCGTTGACAGCGCCAAACCCGGCGCGGTGGCTGCGCCCGCATCGGCAGCATCCAAGTAAGGAGCAGGGCGATGAACGTTTCGACCTGGTCCATCAAAAACCCGATCCCGGCGGTGATGCTCTTTGTGATGCTCACCTTTGCCGGGCTGGTGGCCTTTAAGGCCATGAAAGTGCAGCAATTCCCGGACCTGGAATTGCCCACGGTGGTGGTGTCGGCCTCGCTGCCGGGCGCTGCGCCCGCGCAGCTGGAAACCGAGGTGGCGCGCAAGATCGAAAACGCGATTGCGCCCTTGCAAGGTCTGAAAAATATTTACACCAAGGTGCAGGACGGCGGCGTCACCATCACGGCCGAATTCCGCCTGGAAAAAGCCACCCAGGAGGCGGTGGACGATGTGCGCTCGGCGGTACAAGGCGTGCGCTCCGACCTCCCGGCCGATGTGCGCGATCCGGTCATCAGCAAGATGAATCTGTCGGGCGCACCGATTTTGGCCTTCACCGTACGCGCAGCCAGCATGGACGACGAGGCGCTGAGCTGGTTTGTGGACAACACGGTCGCGCGCCGCTTGCTGGGCGTCAAAGGCGTGGGCTCGGTCAGCCGCGTGGGCGGCGTGACCCGCCAAATCGAGGTGGCCTTGGACCCGCTCAAATTGCAAGGCCTGGGCGTCACAGCTGCGGAGATTTCACGTCAGCTGCGCCAGGTACAAACCGAAAGCGCGGGCGGGCGGGCCGATTTGGCCGGCAGCGAGCAACCCATGCGCACGGTGGCCACGGTAGCGAGTGCATCGGCCTTGGCTGATCTGGAGTTATCGCTCGGCAAAGGGCATCGCTTGCGGCTAAGCGATGTGGCGCAGGTCAAGGACTCGGTTGCCGAGCCGCGCGCATTGGCGCTGCTCAACGGCGTGCCGGTGGTGGGCTTTGAGGTCACACGCAGCAAGGGCGCCAGCGAAATCGAGGTGGGCGCGGCTGTGCAGGCGGCGCTCCAAGAGCTCAAAGCGCAGCACCCGGACCTGGAACTGACCCAGGCCTTCGACTTTGTGCAGCCGGTGGCCGAAGAGTTTGAATCCTCCATGACCATGCTGTACGAAGGCGCCCTGCTGGCGGTGACCGTGGTGTGGCTGTTTTTGGGCAATTGGCGCTCCACACTGGTCTCTGCGGTGGCGCTGCCGCTGTCGGCGATACCGGCATTTATCGGCATGGCCTTTTTGGGTTTTTCGATCAACACGGTGACCTTGTTGGCCTTGTCCTTGGTGATTGGTGTTTTGGTGGACGATGCCATCGTGGAAGTGGAGAACATCGAGCGCCACCTCAACATGGGCAAAACACCGTACCAAGCGGCCCTGGAAGCGGCCGACGAGATCGGCTTGGCGGTCATTGCCACGACGTTTACGCTGATTGCGGTGTTCTTGCCCACGGCCTTTATGTCGGGTATACCGGGCAAGTTTTTTAAGCAGTTTGGCTGGACGGCTGCGCTGGCGGTGTTTGCCTCTTTGGTGGTGGCGCGTGTGCTCACGCCCATGATGGCCGCCTACATCATGCAGCGCAGTCCCAAAGCGCATACCGAGCCGTTTTGGATGGCCACCTACCTGCGCGCCAGCCGCTGGGCGCTGGCGCACCGTTGGATCACCATGGCGGCGGCGGCGGCTTTTTTTGTGGGCTCCATCATGCTCATTCCCTTGTTGCCTACCGGCTTTATCCCGCCCGATGACAACTCGCAAACCCAAATCTACCTAGAGCTGCCACCGGGCTCCACGCTGGCCCAAACCCGGGACGCGGCCGAGGCGGCGCGCCATCTGCTCGAACAAGTGGAGCACATCCAAAGCGTGTACACCACCGTTGGCGGCGGGGCGGCCGGTTCTGATCCTTTTGCCTCTTCGGGCGCGTCCGAGGTGCGAAAAGCCACGCTCACGGTGCTTCTGAGCGAGCGCGGCAAACGCCCACGCAAGCAGATCATCGAAAACCATATCAGAACGGCCATGTCCGAGTTACCGGGCGTGCGCAGCAAAGTCGGGCTCGGCGGTTCGGGCGAAAAGTACCAGCTGGTGCTCACCGGCGAAGATCCGCAGGCCCTGGCCGCTGCTGCTGCGGCAGTGGAGCGCGATTTACGCACCATCCCGGGCCTGGGCAGCATCACCTCTAGTGCCAGCCTGATTCGCTCAGAGATCGCGGTGCGCCCCGATTTCATGCGCGCTGCCGAACTGGGCGTGACCAGCGCTGCCATCGGCGAGACTTTGCGGATCGCCACAGTGGGCGACTATGACAACAACGTGGCCAAGCTCAACCTCAGCCAGCGCCAGGTGCCCATCGTCGTTAAGCTCCAAGACAGCGCCCGCCAGGACCTGGACTTGCTTGGCCGGCTCTCGGTGCCTGGCGCGCGCGGCCCGGTCATGCTCAGCCAGGTGGCCACCCTGGAAACCACCGGCGGCCCGGCGGTCATTGATCGCCTCAACCGCAGCCGCAACATCACGTTCGAGGTGGAGCTCTCGGGCGCACCTTTGGGCGACGTGGCCGCCGCCGTGGACAAACTGCCCAGCGTGAAGAACCTGCCCGCCGGCGTCAAACAGCTCACGCTGGGCGATGCCGAGGTCATGGCCGAACTGTTTGACAGCTTTGCCCTGGCCATGTTGACGGGCGTGCTGTGTATCTATATCGTGCTGGTTTTGCTATTCAAAGACTTTTTGCATCCGTTCACCATTTTGGCGGCCCTGCCATTGTCTTTGGGGGGCGCGTTCGTCGGCTTGCTCATAGCGGATAAGAGCTTTTCGATGCCCTCTTTGATCGGCCTGATTGTGTTGATGGGTATTGCCACCAAAAACTCGATTTTGCTGGTGGAGTACGCCATCTTGGCACGCCGCGGGCATGACGGTAGCGACGGGCAGTCGGTGCGCGCGCCCATGAACCGCTTTGACGCGCTGATAGACGCTTGCCACAAGCGCGCCCGCCCCATTGTGATGACCACCATCGCCATGGGCGCCGGCATGGTGCCCTTGGCCGGAGGCTGGGGCGCGGCCGGTGGCAGCTTTCGAAGCCCGATGGCCGTGGCGGTGATCGGCGGCCTGATGACCTCCACCGTCCTGAGCTTGCTGGTGATTCCATCGGTTTTCACCGTGATGGATGACCTTGAGCAGTGGATGGGCCGGCTCAAAGCCCGTGTTTTCGGTGCCAAGGGCGCTTAGGCTGCGTCCTTAGCCTGAAGCGGCGCTTATTTGCCCGCCTGCACCATCTTCATCGCCGAAGCGATAAGTGCTGAGACCTCGCCCATGGAGCTGGGCACGATCAAGGTGGTGGTCGCGTCGCCCGCCACGCGGCTGTAGGCCTCGACCGCTTTTTCGGCTACTTTGAGCTGCACGGCCATGTCGCCGCCGGGCTGCTGGATAGCCGCAGCGATGCGTTCAATCGCTTCGGCAGTGGCATTGGCCACGGCGGTGATAGAGGCGGCTTCGCCGGCGGCCTTGTTGATGACGGCTTGCTTTTCGCCTTCGGAGCGGGCGATAAAGGCCTCGCGCTCGCCGGTGGCAATGTTGATCTGCTCCTGGCGACGGCCTTCGGAGGCGGCGATCAGGGCGCGTTTTTCGCGCTCGGCGGTAATTTGTTGCTGCATGGCGTGCAGAATTTCTTTGGGCGGCGTCAGGTCTTTAATTTCGTAGCGCAGCACTTTCACGCCCCAGTTCAGCGCCGCCTCGTCAATGGCTGCGACCACTTGGCCGTTAATCAGGCCGCGTTCTTCAAAGGTTTTATCCAGCTCCAGCTTGCCGATAACTGAGCGCAGCGAGGTCTGGGCCAGCTGCGAAATGGCCACCAAATAATTAGAAGAGCCGTAGCTGGCGCGCATGGCATCGGTGACCTGAAAGTACAAGATGCCGTCGACTTGGAGCTGCGTGTTGTCCCGCGTGATACAGACTTGGCTGGCGATGTCCAGCGGTATCTCTTTGAGCACATGTTTGTAGGCCACTCGGTCAATAAACGGCACCAGAAAATTGAGTCCTGGCGTCAAGGTGCCCTGGTACTTGCCCAGGCGTTCGATGACCCAGGCATGCTGCTGGGGCACCACTTTGACCGATTGGGTGATAAAGATAACGGCGATAACCAGTAGGACAATAGCGATTTCCATGATGTTCTTCCCTTAAGTTTTTTCAAGCACGAGGCGGCTGCCCTGGACTTCTACGACCCGATGTTCACCGGACTCGGGTACTAGTCCGGGCCGGTGCAGTGCCGTCCAATTGGCGCCCCGGTAGTTCACCTGCGCGCTGCCGTCAGAGGCCCAGGCCTGCACCATAACGAGGGCGCCGATGTCCAGATTCACATTAGGGTTGGATTGCGCCTCTAGCTCGGCACCGCGCCCCTGCTTCACTCTGCGCCACAACAGCACCGCTGCGCCACCGACTCCCGCCGCCACTACCATCTGCACCGTAAGCGGGCTGCCGGCCTGGGCGGCTATCGCCCCAGCGGCCATGCCCAGGGATAGCATCAGCAGGTAAAAACTGCCGATCAATAGCTCTGCGGCCACCGTTATGCCAGCCAGTACCCACCATATCGTTGACGGCTCCATGGGAACTTCCTCCTATTTACAAGCTTGTCTGTGGTGTATTGTGCGCCCGGCCAAGCGCAATGCAAGCCGGGCGACACAATAAATCCTTACACTTGCGCCTCTTTTTGACTTTTGACCTGCGCCGGAGCCCCTGCAATGAAGTTTCGCTTTCCTATCATCATCATTGATGAAGATTTCCGGTCCGAGAACACCTCGGGCCTGGGTATCCGCGCTTTGGCGCAGGCCATTGAATCCGAGGGCCTGGAGGTGCTAGGCGTCACCAGCTACGGCGACCTAAGCCAGTTTGCCCAGCAGCAAAGCCGGGCCAGCGCCTTTATTCTGTCGATTGACGACGAAGAATTCACCCCCGGCCCAGACCTGGACCCTGCCGTGCTGAACCTGCGCAATTTCATCGAAGAGGTGCGCCGCAAAAACCTGGATGTGCCGATTTATGTCTATGGCGAGACCAAGACCAGTCGCCACATCCCTAACGACATCTTGCGCGAGCTGCACGGCTTTATCCACATGTTTGAGGACACGCCCGAGTTTGTGGCGCGCCACATCATCCGTGAAGCCAAGAGCTACCTCGAAGGCGTGCAGCCACCGTTTTTCAAAGCCCTGCTGGACTATGCCGAGGACGGCTCTTATTCCTGGCACTGCCCTGGCCACTCCGGTGGCGTGGCTTTCTTGAAGAGCCCAGTAGGCCAAATGTTCCACCAGTTTTTCGGCGAAAACATGTTGCGCGCCGACGTATGCAATGCGGTGGAAGAGCTGGGCCAGTTGCTGGACCACACCGGCCCGGTGGCCGCGTCCGAGCGCAATGCGGCGCGTATCTTTAACGCCGACCACTGCTTTTTTGTCACCAACGGCACCAGCACCAGCAACAAAATGGTCTGGCACCACACGGTAGCGCCCAATGACATCGTGGTAGTGGACCGCAATTGCCACAAGTCCATCTTGCACGCCATCATCATGACCGGGGCCATCCCGGTGTTTTTGAAGCCTACGCGCAACCACTTTGGCATCATCGGCCCCATTCCCAAAGAGGAATTCGAGCCGGCAGCCATTCGCGCCAAGATCAAGGCCAACCCGCTGGTCAAGGAGCATTTGGGCGAAGTGGATGTCAAAACCATCAAGCCGCGCGTGCTGACCCTCACGCAATCCACCTACGACGGCGTGCTCTACAACACCGAGACGGTCAAAAACCTGCTGGATGGCTATGTGGAGAACATCCACTTTGACGAGGCCTGGCTGCCCCATGCCGCCTTCCACCCGTTTTACGGCACCTACCATGCCATGGGCAAAAAGCGCAAGCGCCCCAAAGAGGCGATGGTGTATTCCACGCAGTCGATTCACAAGCTGCTGGCCGGTATCAGCCAAGCCAGCCATGTGCTGGTGCAGGACTCGCAAACCGTCAAGCTGGACAAGCATTTGTTCAACGAAGCCTACCTGATGCACACCAGCACCAGCCCGCAGTACAGCATCATCGCCAGTTGCGACGTGGCCGCTGCCATGATGGAGCCGCCCGGCGGCACCGCCTTGGTGGAAGAGAGCATTCTGGAGGCACTGGACTTTCGCCGCGCCATGCGCAAAGTGGACGAGGAATACGGTCAGGACTGGTGGTTCAAGGTCTGGGGGCCGGACCAGATTGCCGAGGAAGGCATTGGCCGTGCGGACAACTGGATCATCAAAGGCGAATCGGCCAAAGCCAAGGCAGGCGTCAATTGGCACGGCTTTGGCAAGATGGCCGCCGGCTTCAATATGCTGGACCCGATCAAGGCAACCATCGTGACGCCGGGCATGGACTTGAACGGCAAATTTGCGAAAAAGGGTGGCATTCCGGCCAGCATCGTGACCAAGTTTTTGGCTGAGCACGGCGTGGTGGTGGAGAAAACCGGCCTGTACAGCTTTTTCATCATGTTCACCATCGGCATTACCAAGGGCCGCTGGAACAGCATGCTGACGGCGCTGCAGCAGTTCAAGGACGATTACGCCAAGAACCAGCCCATGTGGCGCGTGCTGCCTGAGTTTGTACAAAAACACCCGCGCTACGAAAAAATGGGCCTGGCTGACCTGTGCCAGCATGTGCATGAGCTGTACGCCAAGTATGACATCGCCCGCCTGACGACCGAGATGTACCTCAGCGACCTGGCCCCGGCCATGAAGCCCAGCGACGCCTATGCCCACATCGCTTTGCGTAAAACCGAGCGTGTGGAGATTGACCACTTAGAGGGGCGCATCACCGTCGGATTGGTCACCCCTTACCCACCGGGTATTCCGCTACTGATTCCGGGCGAAGTCTTTAACAAAAAAATCGTGGACTACCTGAAATTCGCCCGCGAATTCAATGCGCTGTGCCCTGGCTTTGAGACCGACATCCACGGCCTGGTGGAAGAGGCGGGCGAGGACGGAAAGACGCGTTATTACGCAGACTGCGTGCGCAATTAAGGCCTCTGCGAGGGCCGATGCGCCGGCTTATTCGGTGACCACGCCCATGGTCTTGTTGTAGCCGCCGTCCACGAACGTGACTTCGGCGGTCACACCCGATGCAAGATCGCTGAGCAGGAAGGCGGCCATATTGCCAACATCGTCGATGGTGACATTGCGCCGAATGGGCGAGGCGTCGGCCACCATTTTGAGCAGCTTGCCAAAGTCTCTGATGCCACTGGCCGCCAGCGTCTTGATCGGTCCGGCGCTGATGCCGTTAACGCGGATGCCTTGCGGCCCCACTGCCTCAGCGAGGTAGCGCACCGAGGCTTCCAGCGAGGCTTTGGCCAGGCCCATCGTGTTGTAGTTGGGAATGATGCGGTCGGCGCCCAGGTAGCTCAAGGTCAGCAGCGCCGCGCCAGGGCGCAGATGGGGCAAAGCGGCTTTGGCCAAAGCGGGGAAACTGTAGGCGCTGATGTCATGCGCAATGCGAAATGCCTCGCGGCTGATGCCTTCCAAAAAATTGCCGGCAATCGCCTCGCGCGGGGCAAAGCCAATGGCATGCACAAAACCATCAAACTGCGGCCAATGCATCGAGAGATCGGCAAACAACTTGTCGATCTGGGCGTCATCACCTACATCACAATCAAAGACCAGGCTGGAGTTGAACTCGGCAGCAAACTCGGTAATCCGGTCCTTAAAACGCTCGCCCACATAGCTAAAGGCCAATTCGGCGCCTTGGGCGTGGCAGGCTTTGGCGATGCCGTAGGCGATGGAACGGTTGGACAGGACTCCGGTGATGAGTAGTTTTTTGCCAATTAAAAAGCCCATGTCGTTACGCGCCCTGAGTTGAGTGGGTTAATCGAAAAACCAATTGTCGCATGCGGGTTTAGCGCATCCACAGGTAGACGCCCAGCACCACAGCGGCCGCCAACACGGCCCATAGGGCGTTGCGGCTGGTGGCAGGCTCTGAGCTGTCTGGTGCCGCTACCGCCTCCGCAGGTGCGGCCACCGCATAGGCTTCGGGGTAGCGGGCCTGCATGGCCAGGTCAAAGCGCTTGAAGAAGTCTTCGGCCATGGACTTGGCCACACCGTCAATCAGCCTTTGGCCCATTTGCGCCACTTTGCCACCCACCGAGGCGTGGACTTCATAACTGAGCGTATTGCCGCTGCCGTGGGGAGTAAGCAAGACCTTGGCGTTGCCTTTGCCAAAACCGGCCGGGCCACCCTGGCCTTCAAAGCTGATGGTGTAGCTGT
>Ga0114968_10000484_pt1 | contig 29936 bp, 25 predicted proteins | sample M_130807_EF_Meta_FD_87020 | JGI IMG/M metagenome (GOLD analysis project Ga0114968, IMG submission 87020) | Freshwater microbial communities from Lake Montjoie, Canada to study carbon cycling - M_130807_EF_MetaG | ecosystem: Environmental > Aquatic > Freshwater > Lake | place: Lake Montjoie... | reverse complement strand
TCTGTCAAACTCATCCGCTGGGTAGCTGCCCAGCTCTGGGCGAACATCCCCTGGCAGCAAGCCTGTGCAGTCCTCATAGCCCTTTACGCCAAGTTATGAACGGCCAACCTTGGACACCGTTGCAGAAAGAAAAAGATGCCAGGCATTTAGTTTGACTTATCCGTTTCTTTCATTCACCTTCCGCGCTTATGAAACCCGCTCAATCCTCTGATCCCCAGGCGTTGCCGCTCGAAGAGCAGCTTGTGGGTGTGAATGCGAAAACAGGGCTCTATCCTGGCGCGCGTTCTTGGTCCGGGGGCAGGTTCCGCGTGCTGGGTAAGGGGCCGCTGGAGTCCTACTGCTACCATGTCATGTCGCGGACCTGCGGCGGGGAGCTGTTTTTCGATGACGTTGAGAAGGAGGCACTGCGCCGGGTGATTTGGCGCATGGCGGAGTTCTGTGGCATCAAGGTACTGACCTACTGCCTGATGGGGAATCATTTTCATCTGCTGGCGGAGGTGCCTCACCGGAAGACGTGGCTGGAGCGCTTTGAGGGGCCGGATGGCGAAGCGAAGCTGCTGGAGCACCTGAGCATTCTCTACAGCCGTGCCTACGTGGGGCTGCTGCGCGATGAACTGGCCGATCTGCGGGCACGCGGCATGGCGGTGCTGGCCGAGCAGCGACTGGCCGCGCTCAAGAAGCGTTTTTGCGATCTGTCCTTGTTCGTCAAAGAGGTGAAGGAACGTTTCAGCCGCTGGTTCAACAAACGGCGCGGTCGCCGTGGCACGCTGTGGATGGACCGCTTCAAGAGTGTGCTGGTGGAGGGCAAAGGCGAGCCGCTGCGCACGATGGCCGCTTACATTGATCTCAACCCCGTGCGTGCGGGACTGGTCAAAGATCCGAAGGACTACCGCTGGTGCGGTTACGCTGACGCCCTCGGCGGCAATCGCCGAGCGCAGCGCGGGCTGTGCCGGGCGCTGGGCAAACCGGTGGACGGCTGGAAGAGTGCCGGTGCTGCAGAGGCGTATCGTTGCCTGCTGCATGCCGAGGGGCGCGAGGTGAAGGACGCGCAGAATGAGAAGGTGGTATCTCGTGGTGTGACGGCAGAGTCAGCCCGCGCCGTGCTGGCCGAGAAAGGCAAGTTGAGCCCGGCGGAGCTGGTGCGGTTGCGCGTGCGCTACTTCACTGACGGCGTGGTGCTGGGCAGCAAGGCGTTTGTGGACGGCATCTTCGAGGCGCAGCGCGAGCAGTTCAGTCCGAAGCGCAAGCAGGGGGCAAGGCGCATGACGGAATCAAATGCACCCTTCTACACACTGCGACAGCTGCGCCTCAAGCCATTGGGTTGAGGACTGAAAACATGGCCTCATGATCGCTCACGCCGTCTGGAAGTTTTCTGCTTCCAAGAGAGAGGCGCAGTTATTTATAACTGGCAACTCCAGCACCATTTCATGTCAGTCGAACCTGGGTGTTCAACAGGCAAAAAAGCCAAGTGTCGCGGGGTTGTATCCGGCTAGATTTGCCGATAACCAAAATCTGCGGCTAAAAAGTTGAATTCACACACGCGGCCTGCCAAACCGCCTGTAGCATCGTTGCCGGAAAGAGACCTAGCAGGACCGTCCTGAAGGTTAAATGCCCTCCTTATCAATGGGCTTCAGCGCTCCGTAGGCTCGCGCATCAGGTTGAGCACGCGTGCGCGGTCCACGGCAGGGGCCGCTTTGGGCTTGGGCGCTGGTGGAGGGCTGCTGGGCTTGGCAGCCGCTGCTGGCTTCTCTTTGGCGGGCTCAGGCGCGGGTGGTGATGGAGCGGCCTTGGGCGCATCCTCCTTGTTCTTCTCCTTTGCAGGCGCAGCTTCCTCGGCCTTTTCGGTCTCAGGCTTTTCAGGTGGATCGTCTTTTCCTGCGACCTTGCGAATGATGACCGGCCCTTCCAGGCTGATCTCCGTGCCCTCGATGCGGATCTTCGTGGAGTCGTCCTGTCCGATCCAGAGCCGGTCACTCCGTTTCACCGTCGCCTTGCCGCGTGCTTCGGCATACTCCGGCGTGATCGAGATACTGGGGGCCAGCGCCAGGACGGGCGGCTCCGTTTCTTTCACCAGCACGGCGCCACCGCTGGCCAGGAATGTTTTCTGTCCTGCTTCATCGCGGGTAGTTTGAATCTCCTGCGCGTAGAGACGACCGTCTTCGGTCTTCCGCATGGCGTGGTATTTCTGGGTCAACGCTTCGGCGGAGAGCTTGAACTCCTCGGGCTCGGGCGCGGTGGTGACGATATGAATGCTGCTGCAACTGCTCAGACTTGTGACGGCGGCGAGGAGGCCGATGCGGAAGAGTGTCATGATGGGGATTCGATGAGCGTAAATAACCGGGAGCGAGCCCCGAAAGGCTCCCTCATCGGCGCAGCGCATGCTCGTCGATTATTTGCCGGTACGCAAATACGCCACGATGTCGGCCACGTCCTGGGCCGTCAGCCCCAGCTGGGCGGCGCTGAGCATCATGCTCTGGCCCAGCTTGCGGCGGCTTTGGATGCGCGATCTTGCCACGTATTGATTTTGCCCGCCCATGCTGCGGATGATCATGATGTCGCCTTCGGTGAGGATCATGCCGTGAATGGTCACGCCATCCTTGGTCACGATCTCCTGCCCGTCGTACCCATGGGCGATGTCCTTGCTCGGCTCGATCAGCGCCTGCGCGATGATGTCCCCCGGCTGGCTGTGGCCCCAGCCTTCGAGGCTCGGCCCAAACTCGACGCCTTGGCCATTGATCTGATGGCACATGACACAGCGCGTGATCAGTTGCGCCCCGTTCTGCGCATTGCCCTTGAGCTTGAGCACCTCATCGAGCTTCACGGTGCTGGGAATCGCCGCCGGTGTGACGATGGTCACGAGCTTGGAGTTCTCAGGATCAAAGATGCCCTCCTTCTTCAATGCCTCGGCAATGCCAAAGCCGGACCAATCATCCGTGCTGCGCTTGATCAGCCACCACATGACGTCCGCCTGAATCTGGGACTCTTTATCCTTGGCCAGCCCGAGCACCGCCTGTGCCGCATTCGCTTCTGGAATGAAAGCCAGGGTGTCGAGCGCCAGCTTCCGCTGCTCCAGAGTGAGCTTGCCATCGGCGGCGCGTTTTGCCAAATCCGACACAGCCTCGGCGGGATGCAGACGCCAGGTGATGTGCGCAAAATCATCGTTCCAGGCCCCCACCGGTTTGAGCGCGGTCCACACCGCCTCCTCTTTGCCCTTGCAGCCAATGCCCCACGCTTCGAGCAAGGAGCGGTCACCGCCGTCGATGTGGTGCGAAAGCTTGCAAAGCAGTGCCACGCTTTGCGCCGCCGGCACATCCCGCAGCGCTACCGCGACTTCGCTGCGCACCATGGGCGAAAGATCGGTGGTCAGATTGCTGAGAATGTCGATACCATCATTCGTCGCCGCGCGGATCGCACGCAGTGCAACGAGGCGCTTCGTGGCGTCTTCAGACTCCAGCCAGACACGTGCGGAGATGAGCCCTGGATCGCCGAGCTGGGCCAACAGCCACACCGCACGCGCTGCGATGTAAGGATTCGCATTCTCGCGCAGCTTCAGCACCTCGGGCATGATCACATCTCCGGCTGCTTTCAGGCGCATAAACGCTACATGACGCACATTCGTGGCAGGCGATTGCAACGCAGCGATCTGCCCTTCGACGGTGTCCAGTTTGAGCTTCGGCACCTTCGTCTTGAAGCCTTTCGGTGCGATGCGGTAGATCGTGCCGCTGCAGGTTTCATCCGTGTCCTGATGACCACCGGTGCGTTTGTCGAACCAGTCGCTAATATAGATCGCGCCATCCGCTCCCACGCAGACATCCGAAGGACGGAACAGCGTGTGGCGTTCGTCGGAGAGATTGTTGGCACCGCCGACGAAGTCACTTCCCTTGAACACACCGGTGGTGTTGGTGGTGCAGAAGTCGAAGCGTTCGAGTTTGAAGCCTGCGCCTTCAGGTTTGGGCAGGTAGCCAAAGACCACGTTGCGCCCGGTCTCGCAGCTCAGCAGCAGTCCATTCCATTTGTCACCGAGCGCGCCGTTTTCATAGAAGCACATGCCGGTGGGCGCGCCGCCGCCATAGACATCGCCCGCAGGGATGCTGCCGGGATCTTCCTGCCGCCACTCAGCGGTGGGGATGCTCTGGCCGGGGCGCTTGTCGGCACGCCACTGGCGTTTGCCATCGCGCGAGAAGAAGCCAAAGCTGCCACCTTCGATGAGATGGCTCACACGGCAGGCGGGCGGATCATCGTTGTCGTTGAGAAACATGTCGCCGTAGCTGGTGCGCACGCCTTCAAAGCTGTTGCGGTAGTTGTAGCCGAGGATGCGCGCTCTGTGGCCGTCTTCATCAATGCTGGCGGTGAAGCCACCGACATAGACGTGGCCATCGTCACTCTTCGCACCTGCATACGGATTGTTCAAATAGGCGCCGCCGATGCGGAAGGTGTTGCCGCTTTTGTCGCTGAATTCCGCGCCGCAGTTGCCGTTGCTGAAATACAAACGGCCATCGGGGCCAGCGTAAACGCTGTGCAGGCTGTGGTCATGCTGCGGCTGCTCAAAGCCGCTGAGGAAGATCTCGCGCTTGTCGATGGCGGGGTCGAACTTCAGATCGCGGTTCACATCGGTGTACTTGATGATGTTCGGCGTGTTGGAGATATAGATGACGTTGTCAAACACGGCCACGCCCAGCGGGCATTCGAGTTCCTTCTCACGCACAAAGACATGGCTGCTGTCGCAGGTGCCGTCGCCGTCGGTGTCCTGCAGCACACGCACGCAGTCGCCCTCACGGCTGCGGCCCGAGTGGCGGCGGTAGTTCACACCTTCCGTGACCCAGACGCGGCCCGCGTGGTCGATGTCCATGTTCGCCGGATTGAAGAGCTGCGGGGAAGTGGCCCATACGCTGATCTCGAAACCTTCAGGCACCTTGAACGCGCTGGGTTCAAGATGATCCGGCTTCACACTCGTGGCATCAAAGGCTGGCGTGGCCGGGTCCGGGGTGAAGGCGGGCTTTCCCGCGACGAAGGGGCCTTTGTCTTTTTTGCCCTTGGCGGGTTTGTCCGGGCTCGCGGACATGAAGGCAAACGGCGCGACCAAGGCGAGAACGACGAGGAGGTTGGGACGGTTGGGCATGATTGGGGGTAGGAGGGAACGGGCGGAATGGATCGATCTTGCGGAGAGAGAACGCCCCAGCCCGCACGGTCCCGAAGATTGCCACCGCCGCGCATGTTTTTTTGACCGATTCTCAAAATGCCTGTCACATTGCCGTCGCGCACCGTTCCTGCCGTTCCACCATGTAACGGCAGCCCGCCATGGTGTCCTTCAGGTTGAAGGCCTGCAACCCGCTGGCCACGTCGAGCCACTTCGCCAGGCGCTGCGGTGGCTGAGCGCAGCCACCGGCGATGCTGCAAATGGCCTCCCGAGGATTTCTCCCGGCAAGCCTGTGCAGTCTTCACGGTCCTCTATGCCAAGTTATGAAGCAGGAGCTTTGGACACCGTTGTTTCGCTGGTGCCGACGCTGCAGGGGATCCTGGAGATGGTGGCGGCGCTTTAAAATAGCCTGTCGATAGCTCGGACGGCCGAGCGTATTTGCTCAGGTGAGTGGGCACCGAAACCAAGCTGAAGGCCGCTGCTAAGTGGATGGCCGAGGCTTTGTCTAGCTTGCATGGAGAAAATGGAGAGCGGCACCATTTCATAGCCCTTGGTGTTTGCCAGACTCGCCAGCTTTTTGGCGCTGCACCCTCCGCCTAACCAGCCGATGGTTTGCAGGCCTGTGTCCGTGGGAGTGACGACCAAGCGCTCTCCCCAGACGCGCCGTGACTCCGTGATCATGACCTCATGCCGCTCCAGGTATTTGATCCGCATCCGGCGCAGATGCCGCTCAAAGTGACCCTCCGTGATAAAATCTGCCAGCACGGCCTGCTCCATACCTGCGGGGTAGCGATCCACCAGTGATCGCATCCGGCGAAAGGGCTCCACCAACGCTTCTGGCAGCACGAGAAAGCCAAGACGAAGTCCTGGGTAGAGCGTCTTATTGAAACTGCCGCAGAAGAGCACACGGTCGCCTCCCGGCATGCCCTGCAAGGCCATCAATGGACCTCCGGCAAAGCGGAACTCGCTGTCGTAATCATCCTCAAAGATCCATGCCTCCTGACGCTGAGCCCAGTCGAGAAGCGCGGCCCGCCTAGGCAAAGAGAATGCCACACCAAGTGGGAACTGATGTGCGGCGGAGATGATCGCCAGCCTTGCATCCTTGGCTTTTCGTAGTCCTTCATCCACTCGCATGCCCTGGGCATCCACAGGCAGCGGCACGAGTCGGGCACCCATCGCCGCGAGCAGTTTGGCTGCTCCTGGATAACCAGGGTCTTCCACCCAGACGGCATCGCCCACGTTTAACAAAAGGCGTGAGCATAGCGATAGTGCCATTTGCGTTCCGGAGATGATCATCACCTGCGCTCCGGTGCAGTGCAGACCGCGTGTCTCACGTAGATGTGCCGCGATAGCCTCTCTGAGAGGCATGTAGCCAAGCGGATCACTCTCCGAAAGGAGCATCGACGTTGCGCGATGAAGCTTGCGTGTGAACAATCGTGACCACGCCGTCAGAGGGAAGTCCACCACCGAGGGGACATTCGCCTGAAAGGCGCGTGGCTTCGCGTTTACCATGGGGAAAGGAGTGTCCTGCCATGCTGCAGCCAGGTGCGACAGCCGTGCAGAAGCTTTTTGCCGCACAGGGCGCGAGGCTGGCTCAGACCGGGCATTGACCGGCATCTGCCATGAGGACAAAACTCGCGTGCCATCCCCGACGACGGCACCGACGTAGCCCTCATCCGCCAACTGCTCATACACCGCAGTCACTGTGCCTCGTGAGATGCTGAGCTGCTTAGCCAGACATCGGCTCGAAGGCAGCCGCACCTCTGGAAGAAGCCGTCCCTCAAGGATCGCCGCCCGCAGTTCCCGATGCAGCCAATCTGACAAACCCGTGCCTTTGGGACATGCTGGCAAAGGCAGGGCGGGCAGAGGCGGTGTCTTTGGCATGGAATAATTGGTCTAAACTATTTTTCAATAATGGCTCTACCGAATGGACCAATCCATTCCAAAATGAAAATGGTCAAACACTCATTCTCAACGCCTAATGTCACCGAATCAAAAGCCCATCATCTCCATCGTTTATCATTCAGGCAGCGGTCACACCGCCAAGATGGCCCATGCCGTTGCGAAAGGCGCATCATCGGCTGGCGATGTCAACGTCGTTGAGCATGAGATCGCTGAAGCTGACTTTAATCAGGGCCGCTGGATGAATGAGGGCACCCTTGCCGCACTGGATGGATCAGATGCGATCATCTTGGGTTCGCCAACCTACATGGGCGGCATTTCAGCCCAGTTAAAGTCCTTCATGGATGCGACCAGCCCGCGTTATCTTCAGCGAAGGTGGGTTGATAAAATCGGCGCTGCCTTCACGGTCTCAGGGTTGGCCTCAGGAGATAAACTGAACACGCTCATCTCCTGCGCCACCTTTGCCATGCAGCACGGCATGATCTGGACAGGCGTGGCCGAGTCCCCCGTGACCGGCGAGGGCTACAATCACCTCGGCATCTTCTTCGGTGCTGCTGGCGTCGCGCTTTTTGAGCCACCCGCAGAAATGCCCAACGCTCAAGATTGTCAAACTGGCGAAATGCTAGGCCGCCGCGTGGCCGCACTCGCGGTGCGACTGGCATCGAGCCGGAAGCCAGATTGAGTTGACGCTCAAGTGAACAGGTCACTGCGCTTTCAATCAAATGTCAGATTCTAATAGGGGAATGTTATTCTTGAGGACGCGTCGTGTTGGTCCTGAACATGACACGGGAAAGGGTAGGGCGGGAGGCTGGTATCCGTCCTCCCGTTTGGAATTAAACGGCCCGCACCATTCACAAGACACCGCCCGTGCCTGACTCCGAGCCCAGCTTCGAGCAGATCGTGGAAGCCCATTATCAGGGACTCTACCGTTTCGCCATGAGCATGTGTCGACGCGATGCCACGGCGCAGGACATGGCGCAGCAGACTTTTCTCCAGTGGGCAAAAAAGGGCCACACGCTGCGGGATGCCTCGAAAGTGAAGACTTGGCTCTTCACCACGATCTACCGCGAATGGCTGGCCATCGCCCGGCGCACACCTCATTCTTCCATTTTTTGGACCGGAGGGTGATGACGGTGGTGAGCTTTCGCATGGCGGCACCAAATCAAGAAATGAGTTTTGCGATACGCCTTAACCCAATACCATTCATCTGGCATTTTTCTTCCTTTTCCAGGGAATTGGCGAATGTCGAGCAATCGACTTTTGATTGCCGAGACTCCAAAAATCCAGCACATGCACGTAACGGATAAGGTCACCTTAATGTGCGGATCTCATCAGCTACTGGCGGTAAATGACCACCACATCCGATGACGGGCCGCTGGGGGAGAAGTCATTGCCAAAGCCCACGGTCTGCAGGCTGGCGGGTTCGAGCCCGCGTTCGATCAGGCGCTGCCGCACCGCGAGAGCACGACGTTCAGAAAGAGAACGGGCGTGGTCCGGCGGCAGATTTGGCGGCGTGTAGCCGGCGATCAGCAGCCGCGCTTTTTTGTTCTTGAGCATCTCCTGCGCCACACTGTGCAGGGCTTCCTGATGCGCGGTGGTCAGCTGAAAATCCGCGTTCTCAAACGTCAGAGCAGGGCAGGCGGGCTTGAGGCTGCCATTCAGCGGGGAGCTGAAGCTATCGCGCGGGCCGAGCGCATAAACCACCGCCTCGGCGGCGGGATTCCGAAAAAACGACGGCATGGGAATGCTGCTGCAGGAGGCCAGAAGGAGGGGAATGATGAATGAGGAATGACGAATGACGAATGCAGGGGCGGCATTCAATCTGATGATACGAAGCAGCGGGCGGGTTGTCATGCGGAGCTTGGTTGGGGCGTGCTCAGCGCATCCAGCGCGGTTCGGTGATGCGGCCATAGCCGCGCACGATGGTACGACGGTTGCCACTGCGGAGATCATGCACAAAGAGCTCCCCGTGCTGCACGTAGGTGATGAAATGGCCGTTCGGGCTCCAGGACGGATGCTCCGCGCCGCCCGCCTGCACCACACGCACGCCGCCGTTGGGATAGGGCTTGATGGCGACGGTCCATTCACCGCTGGTGCGCGTGGTGAAGGCGATGTTCCGCCCATCGGGCGACCATTCGGGATCCGTGCAGAAATGGTAGCCCGTGCGCCAGCGGAACAGACGCGAGGATTTCCCCTCCTTCTGCGGCACTTCGACGATGTACAGCTTTGGGCCGTCGCCGTCATCACTGGAAAAGACTAGCTCACGACCGTCCGGATGCCAGGACGGACTGGACGGCGCGCCGACGGAATCGCTCACACAGGCGGCGGTGTTGGTGTTGAGATCGCTCACAAAAATTTCGGGATTGCCGATGAAGCTCATCACGGCCGCGAGGTGCGTGCCATCCGGCGAGAAGGCCGAGCCAAAGCTGCTGCCGGGGGTGTCCGTCACGCCACGCTCCCAGCCGACATTCAGATCCAGCAGACGAATGATGGGGAACCCGGTGCGATAGCTGGTGAAGGCGATCATCGAGGAATCCGGCGAGAGCGAAGGAGACACCGCCGCATGCTTGTCATGCGTGACCTGGTGCACCTCACCGCCTTCGGCATCGCAGACGTAGATCTGGCGCTTGCCGCTGACATCACTCACAAACACGATGCGGCTGGTGGCCAGTCCGGGTCTGCCGGTGATGGTGTAGATGACATCATCCGTCAGCGCCTTGAGGTTTTCATCCAGACCTGGGGCGGCATAGCTGCGCCGGAAGAGTTCCTTCCCTTTGGCATCCCGCAGTCTGCCGTCCACACGTCCTCCCACGGAGGTGCCCTCCACAGTGAAGTCCGCTGTTTCAGTCGCACCTGCCACGAAGAACTCGCGGGAGTCGAGCAGCTCCTTATGCAGCGTCTGCGCGGCGCTGGCACCGGTGCCGCCCGAGAATGTGCCCACCCGGATATGGGGCATGGTTTTCCTGGGCTCCTCGGTTTTGCTTTTGCCACCGAAACTGATCAAGCCGCGCAGTCTCTCCATGACGCCAGCCTCCGCCCGTGCGCCGTGGCACACGACGAGGGTGAGAGTGAGAAGCAGCGCGCGGGCTTTCATGCGGGGGTCAGGGCAGCAGGAGGAAGTTGAGTTCCAGATCGTAGCTGTCTTTGGAGTAATTAGAAGGCAGCGTTGTGGAAATTTTTTTAACTTTCGCAGCAGCCTCGATAATGGACTGGTCCAGCACGTGCGAGCCGGAAAATTTGTTCATCTGCGCCTTCAGGACCGTGCCGTCCTTGCCGACGGCGATGTTCATGCGCGCCTCACGCTGGGCGGCAGGCACGCTTTCGATGGGCGGGGCGATCCAGCCGGCGAGGAAGGCCGCATTGACCGCCTCATCGACGGCGTCCAGATTCACTTCCTCCTCCGTGGTTGCACCGGGAGGCGGAATCGCCGCTGGACGCATGGTGCCGAGCCTGGCGATGTCCATCAGCGTCGGGCTGGTCATCGGTGGCACGGGCGCGCCGAACTGGGTGGTTCCAGGGCGTTTTTCCACGGACCTGCGCAGGGTTATGCTGCGATTGGCGGAAGGCTTTGCCGCTGCCGCCCCAGTGCCGGCAAACAGAGGGGGCGCGCTGGTGTTTGGCACCGGCTCCATGACGTGCTGCTGCGGCGGCGCAGCGACGAGCGTGGCTTTCTGCACCGGTGGCTCCGCCGGCGGCTTGGGAGCAGGCGGTGGGTCTTTCCGGCTCGCTGCCGGTGTGGAGGTCACCGTTCTTGAGCGCGGCGTGGGGGTGGCAGGGGCCACCGTTTTGAAATCTGCGGGATTCATCCAGGCGAGATCCCGCTCCCGAGCGGCGTGGCGGGTGTTTTGGACATTCTGCCACCACCACCAGACCCCAAAGACTGCGGCCAGATGCAGCGCAACGATGACAATCGCCGCCGCTGAAATCGGCTCAAGCGTTGTGGGACGTTTGCGTTTCATCTTCGATCAGGGGGCATCGGCATGGGTCGTGACGGCGGTTTTCTGAATGCCTGCGGCTTCGAGCATCTGCATGGTTTCCACCAGTTGCTGCACCGGCAGGTCGCGGTGAATGCGCACCTCAATGCCAAGACCGGGCTTGCGCTGGACGAGGTCCTTCAAAGACACCGGCAGATCGGTGCGTGCCATCATCGCGCCGTTCAGGGTCACCGACTGGTCGCTGTTCACCAGCAGCGTCATCGTTTCCGTGGGGGCTGGGATGCCAACGGGAGCGGGCGGTGGTGTGGTGGGTGCGGTCGCAGTCGGCAGCATGTTCTTGTCTGCCTTGAGCAGGGGAACGGCCAGCAGGAACACAAACAGCAGCACCAGCACCAAATCCATCAGCGGGGTGATGCTGATCTCGGTGATGAGGCGGAGCTGATGCCTGTTGGAGTGGCGTTTCATGCGCGGGCGTGCACAGCGTGCATGGCGGAGGGCAGGGGGGAGGAGCTGGACCCGGTGAAGGCAGGCATGGAGGGGCTGCCCATGGCGCTCATGCTCGGGAGGGCTTCATTGCTGAAGCGGTGATCGACAAAGGTGCGGTCAAAGCCCGCGCTCAGCTCGCTGGCAAAGTTGTCCAGCCGCACCACCATGCCACGGATGCGGTTCACCAGGGCATTGTAGCCAATCATGCTCGGGATGGCGACCAGCAGGCCCAGCACTGTGGTGACCAGCGCCGTGGTGATGCCCGGTGCCAGCGTGGTGAGCGTGGCCGTGCCGGTGGCTGTCGTCAGCAGGCTGAAGGTGTCCAGGATGCCCCAGACCGTGCCCAGCAGGCCGAGAAAGGGTGCGCCGCTCAGCGCGGTGGCCACCCAGCTCATGCGGGCTTCCAGACGGAGGGCGGCCTCGGCCACGCTGCGCTCCATGGCCACCTGCACGGCGTTCATTTGCGAAGGGGTGATGCGGCCCGCGCCCTGCAGCCGTGCGGCAAAGGTGGAGCCGGGTTCGTCCTCGCCCAGCAGGTACCAGGACATCTCCCGGCAGGCCGCATGGTAGATGTGATAAAATGAGGAAAACTCATGCGGCTCGCGCTGCTGGTAGAGCTCCAGCGCGTGGTTGCTCTCGCGGTACTCGCGCAGAAAGGACAGGTTGGCCTTGTGCACACGGGAGAGCAGGAAGTGCTTGCTCAGGATCACCGCCCAGCTCGTGATTGAGAGCAGCGCCAGGATGCCGCAGATGATCCAGCACGTCAGATTGCTGTGTTCGAGGCCGTACTGCAGGCCGGGCGAGAGAAAGGATTCTATGGGCGGCATTGCGGAGAAGGAATTGCTGTAGTTAAAGAACCTTAACAGTCGGGCGTCAACCGGCGAGTGTGGAGAGTACGAAGGGAGATACGCTGCGGCAGGCGGCTTTTGGGGCCGCAGATTTCGGCCACATCTAACCTGGGGGCGGACTGGCACAGACCTGCCATGCCGCGTTTTGTTCCCCCCCCGTTGAATACGAAGCGCTTCTTGCACCCGGCCCGTTTCTTGCTTCCCTCAGTCCCCTCAACTCACCCACATACCCCAAAGATGCCCGTAGCCACACCCGCCCAGTACCGTGCCATGCTTGATGCCGCCCAGAAGGGTGGTTATGCCTATCCGGCGATCAACGTCACCTCCATTACGACCATCAACGGCGCGCTGAAGGCCTTCGCGGAGTCCAAGTCCGACGGCATTATCCAGGTTTCCACGGGCGGCGGCGAATTCGCCTCTGGCACCGCTCTTAAAGATCAGGCCTTTGGCGCCATCGTCCTCGCTGAGGCCGCTCATCGCCTGGCAGAAAAGTACAACATCCTCGTCGGCCTGCATACCGACCACTGCCAGCCGAAGAAGGTGGACAGCTTCCTCAAGCCCCTCATCGCTGAAACCGCCAAGCGCCGCGCTGCGGGCCTGAACAACCTGTTCCAGAGCCACATGCTCGACGCCTCGGAACTGCCGCTGGCTGAGAACATGCGCCTGTCCAAGGAACTGCTCGCCGAGTGCGTGAAGCACGAGATCATCCTCGAAGTCGAAGCCGGCGTCGTCGGTGGTGAAGAAGACGGTCACGACACCAGCGGTGTCGCCGCCGACAAGCTCTACACCACGCCTGAAGACATGGTGGAAGTGTATGAGACCCTCAGTGGCATCGGCCGCTTCATGTTTGCCGCCACCTTTGGCAACGTGCATGGCAGCTACAAGCCCGGTGCTGTGAAGCTCAAGCCCACGATCCTGCGTGACGGTCAGGCTGCAGTCACCGCCAAGCATGGCGCCACCGCTGAGATGGACCTCGTTTTCCACGGCGGTTCCGGCTCCCTCCTCGAAGAAATCCGCGAGACCCTCGGCTACGGAGTCGTGAAGATGAACATCGACACCGACACCCAGTACGCCTTCACCCGTCCGATCGTTGACCACATGATGAAGAACTACGCCGGCGTCCTCAAGATCGACGGCGAAGTGGGCGACAAGAAGACCTACGACCCCCGCAGCTACCTCAAGAAGGGCGAGCAGGGCCTGTGTGACCGCATGAAGGAAGCTTGCAATGATTTGCTGAGCACTGGGAAGACGATCTTTGGGACGGTGTAAAGCCGCTGGAATCATCAACCACACATTCTGGAAGGCAGCGTTAAAACGCTGCCTTCCGTCTTTCCCCCTCTATAGTTTTGTCATGAAATCCCACCTTCCGAGTCATCCCATGCAGATCTATCTCATCCGCCACGGCGAGGTGGAGGAGAAGTATCACAAGGTGTTTGGGGGCTCGCGGATTGACATGGGGCTTTCGGCTCTGGGGTTCAAGCATGGAGAGGCGGTGGCGGCGTGGCTGAAGGACACGAAAATCGATGCGTTGTACTCCAGCCCCATGCTGCGCGTGCAGCAGACGATGGCACCGATGGCGAGTCAGCGGGGGCTGCAGCCGGAAGTGATGCCAGGGCTGATGGAGATTGATTTCGGCGACTGGACGGGCAGCCGGTGGGACGAAGTGCAGAAGAACTTTGGGGTGAGCGCGTTCGACTGGCTGGAGATCATCGAAACCAACGGCATTGCCAACGGCGAGGACATTGGGGAATTGAAGTCACGCGTGCAAGAGTGCCTGCTGAAGATCATTCATGCCCACCCGCATGGCAAGGTGGCTATCTTCTGTCATGGCGGCATCATCCGCGTCATCATTGCCCTGCTGCTGGAAGTGCCGCTGGCGCATCTGGCGCACTTCAACATCGAGTATGGCAGCATCAGCCTGGTGGAACTGCTGCCGGAGCGGAAGCATGCGGTGGAGATTGAGCTGCTGAATTTTCGGCCGCCCGTGGCAAAGTAGCCCAGTTGCGCCGCAACTGGAGTGCTGTCCGACCCGTTGCGGCGCAACGGGTCAACTTTAGTAGTTGAGCGGCTTCAACTCCGGCAGGAGGAACTTGCCGTCTTTGCGGATGACTTTGCCGTCGAAGCGGATTTCGCCGCCGCCGTATTCGGGGCGCTGGATGTTGACGAGGTCCCAGTGAACCTGGCTGCGGTTGCCGTTGTCGGCCACGCCTTCGTAAGCTTGGCCGGGAGTGAAGTGGAAGCTGCCGGCGATTTTTTCGTCGAACAGGATGTCGCGCATCGGCTCTTTGATCTCGCGGTTAAAGGCAATGGCGAATTCGCCGATGTAGCGGGCACCTTCGTCGCTGTCGAGGATCTTGTTGATGGCGGGGGTGTTGTTGGCGGTGGCGTTGACGATCTTGCCTTTGTTGAACTCGAGCTTCACGGTGTCGAAGGCGATGCCCTGATAGATGGTGGGGGCGTTGTAGCTGATGACGCCTTCGACGCTGGTCTTGACGGGGGAGGTGAAGACTTCGCCGTCGGGGATGTTGTGATTGCCGCCGCAGGCGATGGCTTTGAGGCCTTTGAGGCTGAAGGAGAGGTCGGTGCCGGGGCCGACGATGTGGACATGCTTTGTTTTGTCCATGAGCTGCTTGAGGGCTTTCATGGCGGGGAGGAGGGCGGCGTAGTCGAGCAGGCAGACGCGGAAGAAGAAGTCTTCAAAGGCCTGGGTGCTCATGCCCGCCTGCTGGGCCATGGAGGCGGTGGGCCAGCGCAGGACGACCCAGCGGCTGTTGTTGACGCGCTCGTTCTGCACGGGGCGCAGCTTGGCCATGACCATCTTCATCTGCTCTGGCGGCACATCGGCGGCTTCGGTGATGTTGTGACTGCCGCGCACGGCGATGTAGCAGTCGGTCTGCTTCATGAGGGAAAGGTTGTTTTCCGCAATGATGTCGTACTGCTTCTCAGAGGCGTGGATCATTTGCTCACGGGTGAGCACGGCGTCATTGATGCGCACCATGGGCAGGCCACCGACGGCGACGACTTCGCGGATGAGGCTCTGGCCCACGGTGTTGGGCACATCGAAGAGATCGATCCAGACCAGGTCGCCTTTCTTCACTTTGGTGGAGTAACGGACAAGCTGGCGGGAAAGGGCGTCAATTCGGGGGTCGTGCATGATGCAAGGACTGTGGCGGAAAAGTCACAGACTGGCAAAAGGGAAAATCGCGGTAATAGTGCGGCATGCGCATTCTGTTCCTCATCCTTGGTGTGCTGGGGCATGCCCTCGCCTCTGCCCAGTCGCCGGAGTGGACCAAGGAGCTTACGCCCGGTACAGCCGGCACCCAGCGTAAGGTGCCGCCCTGCAAGCTGACGTTTGACGTCGGCTGGAGCCATGTGATGACGGCCGGCCAGGCCACGCTGACCGTGCGTGAGGCGGGCGACTACTGGCGTGCCGATGCCACAGCCGCGAGCACCGGCCTAGCGCGTATGCTGTGGAAGTACGACTGTGAGATGACCTCCATCATGCACCGCGGCGATCTGCGGGCGCACTACATGCAGCACCATGAGACGGACAGCGCGGAAACCTGCCGCTACCGCGTGGCGTTTGAGCCCCAGCGCGTCATCACAGAGACGCGGGGGCAGCCGGTGAAGGGCACCGCAACCGCTTCCACCATTGTGTGCCCCTATGGCCCGATGGATGACATTCTCTCCGTCATTCTGTATCTGCGCAGCCAAGACTTAAAAAGCGGGCGGAAAATCACGCGCGTGGTCCAGCCCTGGGACACGCCCTACCTGACCACGTTTGAGGTGATGGGGCGTGAAACCCTGGTGTATGGCGGGGAAAAGCGCCCCTGCCTCAAACTGGGGCTCAAGATTCGGAAAATCGACCGCAGCACGCTGGCTCTGAGCGCCTACAAGAAGATGAAGACCGCGACGATCTGGGTCTCGGATGATGAGCTGCGGGTGCCGCTGGAGATGCAGGCGAGTGTCTTTGTCGGCTTCATGTTTGCGCGGCTGACGAAGTTTGAACTGCTCAGCGGCAAAGAGGCGCAGGCCGCCCTGCCGGCCAGCACAACGGTCAAGCCACCGCCCGCGCCGTGAGGCAGCTCAAGGGGCTGCGGGTGCTGCTTCGACGCTGATTTTAATGTCGTCAAAGAACACGGGTTCGCCGGAAAAAGGCGTGGCCCAGATGGCGCATTTGCCCTGGCCTTTGAGTTTGGTTTCCTCGTGCTTGATCAGCGGCTCCGCAGGCTCCGCCGCATCGGCAGGCCAGGCTTTGCCGGTGATGGACCAGGCGTCTCCCGCACCCTTTTTGGCTTCGAGTTTGACCTTCAGCCACGCCTCGCTGGTCCAGACAAAGGGAACGGTGACGAGGGTCTGGTCGCCCTTGACGAGGTCGAGGGATTTCTTGGCAGGATTGACGATGAGCCGGTGGCCGCTCATGCCGTGCACGCTCACGCCAAAGCGCGGCGTGCTGCGGCCGCGTTTGATGGCGAGAATCCTGGCCTCAATGCTGGCATTGCCCGCAGCGGAGACGGCAAGCTGCGCGCTGGCATCGGTGACGGGATTGGGATCAATGACGATGGCCTTGCTGCCATCGCGAGTGCCGATCTTGATGGTGCCATCCACCACAAAGACCTCCTTGGGCGGCTCACCTTCGGCCCAGTCGTCGGCCTTGACGTCGAAGGATTGCAACTGCTGGGCGTGAAGAGAGCAGGTGGCAGACAGGCAGGCGGCAAGGAGCAGTCGTTTCATGGCGGGGTGAAACGAAACTGCTTCAGCGCACGGGTTCTTTCAGCAGCGCGAGGGCTTCGAGCGCAGAGGCATCTTCATGCACGACCGCAGCGAGGCTGCGGGCGATGGCGGCGGGGGTTTTGTGCTGCCAGACGTTGCGTCCGATGGCGATGCCCGCAGCTCCGGCGTCCATGGCGTTTTCGACCATTTTCAACAAGCCCGCGTCATCTCCCATGGCGGCACCGCCGAGGATGATGACAGGCACAAAGCTCTGCCCCACGATGCGGCGGAAGTCCTCCACCGTGCCATTGGTGGGGTAGGGGGTCTTGACGACATCGGAGCCAAGCTCGGCGGCGAGCCGGACGGCGAAGCTGACATTTTCCACGGTGTATTTTTCCGGCGCGCCCAGCGCGTAGGGCAGAGATTCGAGAATGACGGGGATGTCTGTGTCGAGACTGAGGCGGATGAGATCGGCGCACTCCTGGAAGTTGGCCTTCTCATAAGTGGAGAAGGGGTAGAGCATGTTCATGACCGCGTTGGCACCGACCATTTCTGCCTCTTCGACGCCAAAGACGCCGATGCTTCCAGCTCCTTCGCCCGTGGTGCGGGTGTTATAGACGTCGGTACGCAGGATGATGCCTTTGCCGGCCAGGCTGTCAGCGGCACGCAGGGCTACACCGAGGTTCATCACGTAGCCATCGACGAATTCATTGACCTGATCGATGAGCTGAAAGGGATTTTCCAAACCTGGCACGGGAATGGCGCAACCGTGGTCGATGGAGAGGATGACGGTCTTGCCGTTGCGAAAGAGGGCTTCTAGGTTTTCCTGTCGGTTCATGGGATCGGGAATGGAATGGACATGCTTCTTCGCTGCGATGCACGCTGCGTGCAAACCAAAATCCAGCGCCTTGCGGTCGTCAGCTCCTCAGCGGCGGATGCTCTGGGGCTGGCTTTTGACCTTTTCGATTTCGCGGGTGGATCTCTCCACCTCGCGTTCAAAGCGCGTTTTGTCACGTTTGTATTCCCGCACCAGGTCAACCGTCCAGAAGGCACCACTGAGGCTGGTGGTCAGCAGCAGCAGGAACAGCATGTAGCAGATAAAGGACATCTGGCCCTCCTGGCTGCGCCGCTGCGCGCGGTCGGAATCCACATCCAGCACGCCCAGGAGGTCCATCCACCAGAGCCGCCAGACGCTGGGGTCTCGCGCAATGTTCAAGGTCCAGAAACTGATGAACAGCGCAAGAATGGAAGCGATGGCAAGGCCAATGGGCATGCTTTATCAATCTTTGCCCGAAGACTCGCAGTCAATATCGTTTTTCAAATGATGCTGTTGCAAAGACTCACCAGTTTTTGAGCCATTTCACGGACAGCGTTGGGTCACTCGCAGTGTCCAGGCTTTTCTTGGAGGTGTTTTGCTCATCTTCCAGGTATGACCAGAGATCATAGGTGGAGTTGATGGTGGTGGGTGTGGGGGTGGTGGCGGTGCCACCGGCTGTCAGGGTTGGAAGGGCCGCTTTGGCGTACTGGAATGGGTGGCCAAAGCCGTCGATGAGGAGGTAGGTGCCGCCTTTGCTGGTGAAGATGGCCGGGGGAATTTCGACGAGCATCTTGTTTTTGATCTCGGCCGTGCCCTCGACTTTGCCGTCTGACGTGCCGCCAGAGCCGCCGCCACCTGCACCGCTGGCTCCAGTGACTCCATTGATCTGATCGTAACCGTCACCTGTCAGCGCCTGGTAGAGGCATGCCGCCCCCGAAACGTCATACATGGTCTGACCTGGGGGGAAGTTCACCATCAGATTGCTGCCTTTTGGCTGTGGGTATTCACCAAATTCCGAGTTGTAACGTTCCAGGGCCAGCTTGATCGCCTCAAACGTCCCGGTGGAGAGACGTCGTTTTGACGAGCGCATGGCGTAGGTGTAGCCGCCCAGGGTCAGGGCGGCGAGCATCGCAATGAGCGTGATCACAATGAGCATCTCCGCCAAGGTGAAGGCGCGTGCGCGGGAATGGAATGCAAAGCGGGTTGATTTCATGACTCCAGGAATGGTTGGGGTGGCGTGCAGGCCTAGCCGCCGGCGCCGCCGCTGAGGTTTTTGATCACATCGATGAGTGGGAGGAAGAGGGCCATGACGATGACGCCGACGACGACAGCGAGGACGACGATCATTAGCGGTTCAAGCATGGAAGTGAGGGCGGAGACTGAATTGTCCACCTCGTCTTCATACACATCGGCAATTTTCAGCAGCATCTCGGGCAGCTGGCCCGTTTCCTCGCCCACATCGACCATGGAGATGACCATGGGAGGGAAGACGCCGCTGGACTCCAGCGGGGCCACCATGGACTCACCCTCTTTCACGGCATCATGCACTTTGGTGATGGCGTCGGAGACGATGGTGTTGCCCGCAGTGTCACGGGTGATGTTCAAGGCTTGTAGGATCGGCACACCGGAGGTCACCAGCGTGCCCAGGGTGCGGGTGAAGCGCGAGATGGCGGTTTTGCTCTGCACATCGCCGAAGAGCGGGAGCTTGAGCTTCATGCTGTCGATCCACCGGCGGCCGCCTTTGGTGGAGGCGAGCACCCGCCAGGCGACCACGATCGCCGCAATGCCGCCCAGCAGAAACCACTTGTACTCGAACATGTTGCGGCTGAAACCGATAACCCATTTGGTCAGCTCGGGCAGCTTGTCCTTGCTGCCCAGCATGTCTTCAAAGATGACCTCAAAGCGCGGCACGATGACCATCATGAGGAAGACCATGATGGCGGCGGCGATGAACATGACGATGATCGGGTAAACCATCGCGGCCACGATCTTGTTTTTGAGCTTCTGGGCCTTCTCCTGGTACTCGGCCAGACGGTTGAGCACCAGCTCAAGCACCCCGCCCAGCTCGCCGGCCTTCACCATGTTGATGTAGAGCTTGTTGAAGATGCGCGGGTACTGCTGCAGGCTTTCGGAAAAGGTGCTGCCAGTCTGCACATTGTCCGCCAGGGTGTTGATCGTGCCTTTCATCACCAAGTTCGGCTCCTGCCGGCCCAGCACGGTGAGACCACGCAGCAAGGGCAGGCCGGAGTCGATCAGCGTCGCGAGCTGGCGCGTGAAGATCATCAGGCTCTTGCTCTTCACCTTGGCATTCGCGCCAATCTTGACGGACTTCGCTTTGCCCTTCGACGAGGATTTGACACGTTTCTTGATGGCGGCGGACTGACCCTGGCCTTCAGCGGCAACGCTGGTCGGATAGAGGCCGGACTGGCGCAGTTGATTGATGGCGTCTGCTTCGGAGGCGGCATCGAGATCTCCGGCGGTTTCCTGTCCGTTCTGATCCAGGGCAATATAATGAAACGTGGGCATAGGGGCTTAGCGTGGCGGCGTTTGTTCAGGGTAATTTTGAGAATACCGGGACGGCGGGTGTTCTGTCCATCAAATAATGTGCGGGTTGCACCCGACACGTGCACCGGCCGGCAAGGCGTGAATCAGGTGTATTTCAGGACTTCTTCGATGGTCGTGGCACCATCGTAAATGCTGCGCAGCCCGTCTTCACGCAGGGTGACCATGCCCAACTCGATGGCTTTCTGCTTCAGCACGATGGAGGGCGCGCGCCCGGTGATGAGTTCGCGGATGGGGTCGGTGACATCCAGCAGCTCGTAGAGGCCCTTGCGGCCTTTGTAGCCGCTGTTGCCGCAGGCGGAGCAGCCGGAGCCGGTGTAGAATTTTTTCCCGCCGAGATCCTCCGGCGAGAGACTGAGCTGATTGAGAATGTTCAGGCTCGGCTCATACGGCGAGCGGCAGCTTTTGCAGATCGTACGCAGCAGGCGCTGGGCCAGCACGCCCTCCAGCGTGGCGGAGACGAGGAAGGGCTCTACCCCCATGTCCACCAGACGTGTGACCGCCCCGGCGGAGTCATTGGTGTGCAGGGTGCTGAGCACTAGGTGACCGGTGAGCGAGGCCTGGATCGCGATCTGGGCGGTTTCCAGGTCGCGCATTTCCCCCACCATGATGCGGTCAGGGTCCTGCCGCAGGAAGGAGCGCAGGGCCTTGGCAAAGGTCAGCCCGACAGCTTCGTTGATCGGCACCTGCATGACGCCGTCCAGCTCATACTCCACCGGGTCTTCGGCGGTGATCAGTTTGCAGTCAACGGTGTTGATGCGCCGCAGGCAGGCGTAGAGCGTCGTGGTTTTGCCAGCCCCGGTCGGACCGGTGACGATGAAGATGCCGTTGGGCTTGTGGATGGTCTCGACGATGTAGTCTTGCAGAAAGGGCTGCATGCCCAGCGCATCAAGCTCAATGTTGATCGATGAACGATCAAGCACGCGGAGCACCACGGACTCGCCGTGCTGAGTTGGCAGGGAGTTCACACGCATGTCCACCGGCTTGCCGCCCACGTTGGTCATGATGCGTCCGTCCTGCGGGATGCGGCGCTCGGCGATGTTCATGTTCGACATGACCTTGATGCGGGAAATGATCGACGTTGCCAGGTGGATGGGAGGTGGCGCCATTTCATACAGCGCACCATCCACGCGGTAGCGGATTTTGAACTCACGCTCAAAGGGCTCGAAGTGAATGTCGCTGGCACGCTCCTTGATGGCCTGCTGCATCACCAGATCAACGAATTTGACGATGGGCGCGGAATTGGCCTCGGCTTCAGCCGTGAGCCCATCCTTGCCAGCCTTGCCAGCCTTGCCAAGCTGGCCAAAAATCTCATCGATGCTGGGTGCACCGGCGCCATAATACTTCTCGATCAAGGTCAGCACCTGGCTGCGGCGCGCGACCACCGGCACAATCGTTTTTTCGAGCCCGAAACGCAGGTCTTCGACCAGCTGGGGATTGAGCGGGTCGGTGAAGGCCACATGGAGGCCCTGGGCGTCCAGGGTGATCGGAAACGCTCCGTACAAACGTGCCATGCCTGCCGGAATCAGCGCAACGACGGAGGGCGGCGGTTCGAAATTGTCGAGATCGAAATGGTCGGCGCCCAGCTCATCGGCCACCTGTGCCCAGAATTCATCCTCATCGGTGTAGATGCCGTAGGACAGCAGCACCTGGACAATGTCTTTGCCGTTTTGCACAGCATCCTGCTCAATGTCATACGCGAGACCTTTGTCGATCACGCCCCGGGTTTTGAGCATCTCTACCACATTATGGGGTGTCATAGTCGTCTGAAGGAAATGAGGTTCGTTGGAAAGTTCGAGGAGGGAAAAATCAATCAGCGTCGGACATGGTCGCTTCGATCACTTCTTCGGCGGTGGTCGAGCCTGAGAGCACCTTGCGGATGCCGTCTTCGCGCAGGGTGCGCATGCCCAGTTCCCGCGCGCGTTTGCGCAGCTGGGGAGTGGTGAGCTGCTGGTTGATCATGCCACGCACTTCGTCGTTAATCTTGAAGATCTCGACGATGGACATACGACCGCGGAAGCCGCGCTGGCGGCACTTGGAGCAGCCGACGGCGCTCATGATGGTGGACTCCGCCATCTGGGCGGCTTCGAGGCCGAGGGAGCGCAGTTCATGCGTGGAGAGCTGGCCGGGCTGTTTGCAGTCGGGGCAGAGCTTGCGCACGAGCCGCTGGGCTTCGATCGCACGCACGGCGGAGGCGGTGAGGAAGGGCTTGACCCCGATGTCCGTGAGACGTGCCACTGCGCTCGGTGCATCGTTCGTGTGCAGCGTACTGAAGACCAAGTGGCCCGTGAGCGAGGCTTGGATGGCGATGGAGGCCGTTTCCAAATCTCGAATTTCCCCCAGCATGATGATGTTGGGTGCTTGGCGCAGCATGGCGCGCAGTGCCGCCGCAAAGGTCATGCCGACGTCCTCTTTCACCATGACCTGGTTGATGCCGGCGAGTTCGTATTCGACCGGGTCTTCAACCGTGATGATCTTGCGGTCAGGGCGGTTGATGAAATTGAGGCAGGCGTACAGCGTGGTTGTTTTGCCGGAGCCCGTCGGGCCGGTCACCAGAATGATGCCGTCCGGCAGCGTGATGAGCTGCTCAAAAGTGGCCTGGTCATCACTGAGGAAACCCAGGTCCACCAGGCCGAGCTTGAGGCTGCTCTTGTCGAGCACGCGCATGACGACGCTCTCCCCGTTGTTCGTGGGGATGATCGACACACGCATGTCGATCTCCTTGTCGTTGAACTGCATCTGGATGCGGCCGTCCTGCGGGATGCGCTTTTCATCCAGCTGCATCGAGCCGGTCATGATTTTGAGGCGGCCGATGATCGAGGAATGCAGGCGCTTCGGATGATGTTCCACGTCCACCAGCACGCCGTCCATGCGGTAGCGGATGCGGATGTCCTTCTCCAGTGGCTCCACATGGATGTCAGAAGCCTTCTGCTTGAACGCCTCCATCAGCATGTTCTGCACCAGCTTGATGACCGGGGCGTCGGCATCGGATGAAGTACTGGCATCCGCGCCTTTGGTGGAGATGCCCAGAATGGCATCGTTGCCGTAGATGTTGGACTGCACCGTCTTGATCAGCGCTGGGGTGGAGCAGAAAAACTCGATGTCTGGCTGCAGCACATGCGGCAGCGCATCCAGAGTCTCAAAATCAAATGGGTCCGCCACCGCCACCTGCAGCGTGCTCTGGTTCATCCCCAGCGGAGCGATTTTGTATTTCTGAGCCACCGCCAAGGGCACGAGCGCCTTCAGGCCGGGATGGGCTTCAAACCCGTTCAGATCAACGTACTCCATGCCGGAGTTGACTGCCACCGTGCGGGCGATCTGCTCGTCTGAGATCGCGCCGGATTTAACCAGAACTGCGACGATGCTCTCGCCGGGTCTCAGACCCGTTTTTGCCTGCTGGATGTCACGCTCGGTCAGCTGGCCGGTTTCTTGGAGCTGTTCGAGGAGGTATGCTTCATTGGAGTACATGAATTCGGATCTGCTTGGCGGGTGGTACGAGAAAACAATATTTTACGATAATCATCAGACTACAGCCTCGTGCCGGAAAGTGTCAACGACTCGGCGCGCGCAACATGAAAATTGATGGCAATCAATGACAAACCGCTGTTGGTACGACCGTTCGACTTGCCCGCCAACCCATCACGACGATCATCACCATGCACCTCGCTCAGCGCCTCTCTGTTCCGTTTTTCGGCATCTGCCTTGCTTTTTCAAGTTTCACTCCGCGTACCGCCGGTGCGCACGAGGCTGGCACGCAGATGGCCGCCATCGCCAAGGTTTGGCTGGCTGCCCTGACCCCGGAGCAGAAGGCGAAGGCCTGCTTTGAGTTTGCCGCCGAAGAGCGTGAAAACTGGCACTTCATTCCGCGCGAGCGCAAGGGTTTGCCCCTCAAAGAGATGACCCCGCAGCAGCGCCTGCTCGCCCACGCTCTGTTAAACACTGGGCTCAGTTTTCGTGGCTCCGCCAAGGCGGTGACGATCATGAGCCTCGAAGAAGTGCTCTATCAAATCGAAGGCGCGGATGAATCCAAGCGTGCGGCCACGCGTGAGAAGCGTGATCCGGAAAAATACTTTGTCTCCATCTTTGGCGAGCCTGCCGACACGGGCTCCTGGGGCTGGCGTGTCGAAGGGCATCACCTCTCCTTGAATTTTACTATCAAGGACGGTCAGATGCTGCGTGCCACACCCGCTTTCATGGGCACCAATCCGGGCGAAATCCGCCAGGGACCGCTCACCGGACTGCGCGTGCTGGGAGTGGAAGAGGAGCTGGGCCGCGAGTTGGTCAAGTCACTTACACCGGAACAATTCAAGACGGCCTTCGTCGCCACGGTGGCCCCCAAGGAAATGATCACCGCTGCTGAACACAAGGTGAGCGCACTGTCTCCTGCGGGTCTTCCTGATTCAGAACTCAATGAGAAGCAAAAGGCCATGCTCACACGCCTCATCGCTGAGTACATCGACCGCATGCGTCCAGAGATCGCCGAAGCAGCACGCGCTGAGTTTCAAGCCGGCGGCCTCATTTATTTCGCTTGGGCCGGTGGCAAGGAGCGTGGCGAGCCACATTACTATCGTGTGCAGGGCAAGAGCTTTCTCCTTGAGTATGACAATACGCAGAACGATGCCAATCACGTTCACAGTGTATGGCGCAGCTTTGATGGCGACTTCGGTCGTGATCTGCTCGGTGAGCATGTGAAGCAGGCCCATTGATGGTGATGCAGTCTGGTATGCGGCTGCGTCAATGTGACGACAACTATGAAAATCATGTGCGCATTTTGCGTGCCGCATTCTGGTTGCACACAACTATTCTCACACTCTTCACACCTTGTTCACGCAAGTTTGAATGCTTCTTCACAAACTCGCGCAAATTTATTTTGAATGTTTTATGGCGCTCGCGACGAAACTTCAAAAATATATCGAAGAAGAGCTTGTTTCACGTGTCGTTTTCGTCATACAAAGCAGGGTCGTTTAAAAAGATGTTCAACGGTCTCCTGATTGCCCTCACTTGCCTCCTGCATGCTCCCACCTGAATTTCTTCCGACACCTCCTTCACCTCCAATCTCGACCCCACTTTTCCAGAAAAAAATCATCATGGCGCGCAACGATGAAAACTCGAATCACACTTCTCTCAACGGCTCGGCGCATCATGTACCCACGGAACTGTTCACGCCCGTCCCAACGGTTTGGGATCAGGTGTGTGAAGTCTTGATGAAGCGTTTGCGCGGCGACAATTTTCAGCGCTGCTTCAGCGGCACCTCCGCGCGTCTGGCGGATGACGGCAGGTTCATCATCACCGTGCCGAATCCGATTCATCAGCTCTGGATCGAGAGCAACCACATCGCCGCCGTCACCGACGCTGTGGCGGAGGTGACCGGCGAGCCTGCGGTCATTGAATTTCATGTCGCCACGGAAGCGCCCCCCGTCTCGTTCGCACCCATGCCTGAACTCAAGGCGGCGCGTGTCAACGCCGCCGACCATGCGCCGATCCGCTTCTTCAGCGAGGCCGGGCTGAACGCCAAGTTCAACTTCGACAGCTACGTCATCGGCACCAACAGCAGCTACTCCGTCGCCGTGGCCCGCGCCGTGGCCGAGAAGCCGGGCCGCATTTACAATCCGCTATTCTTCTACGGCCCCACCGGCCTGGGCAAGACCCACCTCATGCAGGCCATCGGCCAGGAGGTGCTGGCGCGCAAACCACGTGCCAACGTGCGCTACGTCACCTCCGAGCAGTTCACCAACGAGTTTGTGGACGCCATCAAGCGTCAGACCTTCAGCCAGTTCCGCCAGAAGTACCGCAAGGTCGATGTGCTGCTCATCGACGACGTGCACTTCTTCGAGGGCAAGGACAGCACCCAGGAGGAGTTTTTCCACACCTTCAACGAGCTCTTCAACAACGCGAAGCAGATCGTCCTGGCCAGCGACCGGCCGCCGAGCGAGATCAAAAATCTCGAAAGCCGTCTCGTCTCACGCTTTGAATGGGGCCTCGCCACGCAGATCCAGGTGCCGGACTTTGAAACCCGCATCGCTATCCTCCGCCGCAAGCAGAGCGACTTCAATGTCTCGCTCGACTCCTGGATCCTCGACTTCATGGCGCAGCGCATCCGCGTCAACGTGCGCAAGCTTGAAGGCGCGCTCATGCGTGTGGCCGCCCACGTCTCGCTCGAAGGCGCTGTCCCCACGGAATCGGCGCTCGCCACGATGCTGCATGATGTGATCGATGAGGATCCCTCCAAGACCGTCACCGTGGACCGCATCCAGCGCATCATCGCCACGCATTACGATCTGCGCGTCAGCGACCTCACCGGCCCGCGTCGTCCGAAAAACATCGCTGAAGCCCGTCAGGTGGCCATGTATCTCACCCGCACCCTCACGAAGCTACCCCTCGTGCAGATTGGCGATGAATTTGGCGGTCGTGATCACGGCACTGTCATCCATGCCTGCAAAGTCGTCACCAACTTGGTGAATGGCTCCAATGATTTCAAGCGCACGCTGGATTCGCTCGCTGGGAAGATTCGAGAGAGCTGAGACGCCGTTTTTCATGGAGCACCGCCGGCGCGTCAGCCTTTTGGAGTGCTCCAGTCCTCTGGAGCTTTTCGCAGGCTGATGGACGTTCGAAAGCGCCGGAGGACAGGCGCACTTCAGGACGCTGGCGCGTGGAAGGCTATGCCATGTCACTTCCCCACACTCAACGTCCCCCACATCAGCACCGCATGCCCTGGGAAGGTGCAGACGAATTCGTATTCTCCGGGTTGTGAAGGGGCTTTGAGTTTGATGGTTTCAGTCTGGCCGGGTTCGAGGAGCTTGGTGGCGGCGAGGATTTCTTTTTCGAAGGCGGCGGGCATGAAGGCGCGGCCTTGCTTGTCCAACTTGTCAGGCGTCATGGTCATGGCGGCGGTGCCGATTTCCATGTGCTTGCCGGGGGGGACGATGACGAAGTTGTGCGGCATGACGTCGTCGTTTTCGAAGATGACTTCAAACTGCTTGCCAGCGGTGACTTCGAGCCTGGCGGTGTCGAAGCGGAGCTGCTCATGCACGGTGTGAACGACAAAGACATCAACGCTGATGGTCTTCAGCTCGGTGAGTGTCGCTTTTCCGCCATCGCCCTGCAGGCTGGCCATCTCTTTGGCGGCGGCGATGATCTCGACGTATTCAGGCTTGCTGCGGTCGGCGGGTTTCACGGTCTTGCCGTAGGCGAGCACGGCGTCGGTGACGGGCTTGGCCTCGGCGGCATCCCAGCCGGCTTTCGGGAACTTCATGAGGGCCTTGGCGGCGGCGTTGCGCTCTTTGCCGTCGATGAGGTGCTGCGCCACGATCTGGAAGTTTGCGGCGGCATTGTCAGCCCCCATGAGGGGCAGGGCGGTGAGCACGGCGCGCAGACGGCCTCCATCGAGACTCGCGTCTCCGAGCAGGGCGGTGAGGTGGGGCTGGAACTTGGCGCGGAGAGCGGCTTCGTTGGCCGGGATGAGGGCGATGGCTTCGATGAGGTAGTTGCGTTCGCCGCCGTCCGTGGTGGCCTTCCAGAGATTGTCCGGCGTTTTGTCGCCGACGATGTAGGCGGCGTAGCAGGCGCGTTTCACGGCGGCCTGTTTCGCGTCCTCGGCCAAAGTCTTGATGAGCGTGCCGTGACGTGCCAGCATGCCGGGAGATTGCGCGAGCAGCAGCTTACCAAGGTCGTCGGCAGTGGCGTTGAGCTTGCCGTCGGCGCCTTCGATGCGCTTGAGCATGTTCACGAGCACGACGGGTGTGTCATCTCCGGTGGTCTTCGCAAGTTCTTCGAGGGCTTTCGCGCGGACATCGGCGGTGAGTTTTGGACGCGTGAGTTTTTCGACGAGCACGGGTTCGAGGTCGGGCAGGCCCTTGAGGTCGGCGTCGGTGGTTTTGGCGATGAACTCAGCGAGCGCGCCTGGATCTTTCGGCAGTATCTTGGTCTTCAGCACGGACTGCAGCCCTTTGCGACATTCGCCAAAGACGTGATCAATATAATAGTCGGTGGGCTGCTTGAGCACATCGTAGGCGATTTCGAGGGCCTTCTCAGCATCCGGTGTGGGCTGGTAGAAACTGAGGGCGCGGACGGCGTGCATGCGCACCGGCATGGCGGGATCATTGACAGCGACCTTCAGCAGATCGAGGGTGCCTGGAACACGGTCCTTCCAGTAGCAAAGCACCCGCGTCGCAGCGGCACGGGCACGTGGCTCGGGGGACTGCAAAACGGCTTTGAGCAGATCCACATCGACGACATCGACCCACTGGTGCGTCCACAGGGCTTCGAGGCGATGGTGCTCGTATTCTTTGTCGCTCGTATCGAGCTTTGCGGCCCAGGCTTTCGCTGCAGCAGCGACCTTGGCGGGTTCATGCTTGGCCAGTTCGATCTTGCTGCGCATGCGCACGTTGTCTTCCCACACCTTGAGGTTTTCGAGCAGATGCTCGATGCTCTCGCCGTAGATCTTCGCGGGCTTGAGCAGATCGCGGCCCTCATAGGTCAGCTTGTAGATGCGGCCATGCAGGTGGTCGCGGTTGGGGTCACGCAGATGGTGCTGCATGTGGCCGATGATGGCATTGGACCAGTCGCAGAAATACAGCGCGCCATCCGGACCGACGCTGACAGCGCTGGGGCGGAAGGTGGGATAGACAGCGGGATCGACTTTCACGAGTTCATTGCTGACTTCGCCCTTCAGGGCTGCACCGTCCGGCATGAGCGGCACTCGCCAGATGCCCTGGAAACTGATGACATTGCAGTTGAGGAAATTGTTCTGCCAGTCGTCGGGAAAGTGGCGGCTGGAGATGAGGTTGTTGCCGGCGGCGGGGCGAGCGGGGCGTTTCCAGAATTCCTGCAGCTTGGCGCTGCCGCCGCCTTCGCGTGGCAGGTAGCAGGAAGAGGCTTCGGCAAAGGTGTTCACGTTGCCGGTGGCGTCGGTAAAAAAGGCATTGCCCCAGCGGTCCCAGACTTTGCCATGGGGATTCACCGTGGCGTCTGTGGTGAAGCGCTCCAGCGTGCGGCGGTTGAGGTCAAAGCGGTAGATGCAGCCGTTCGTATTGCGCACCGGGCCGTAAAGCGTCTCGACCTGTGAGCGGTGAAAGACACCATCGCTCGGATACAGGGCACCGCCGCAGTCATAGCTCAGCGCATTCGTTTCGTGGTGCGAGTCGGCGGCACACAGGCCCATCAGCAGGATGGTGCGTTTGTCGCTTTTGCCGTCGCCATCGGTGTCTTCGAGGTACACGAGATTAGGCGACTGCATGACGATGACGCCGTCCTTGTAGAAATTGAATCCGGTGGGGCAGTTCAGGTTGTCGGCGAATTCGGTCATCTTGTCCGCCGTGCCGTCGCCGTTGGTGTCTTCAAACACCAGCAGGCTGTCGCCCTTGGTGCTGGTGGGGGTGCGCTCAGGGTAGTTCCGCCAGGCGCTGATCCACAGGCGGCCACGCGTATCCCAAGCCATCTGCACCGGCTTGGCGAGTTCGGGGAACATTTTTTCATCGGCAAAAAGCGTAAGCTTGAGGCCCGCTTCCGGCTGGATGTTTTTCATCGCCTCTTTCGCG
>Ga0114968_10000483_pt1 | contig 30000 bp, 28 predicted proteins | sample M_130807_EF_Meta_FD_87020 | JGI IMG/M metagenome (GOLD analysis project Ga0114968, IMG submission 87020) | Freshwater microbial communities from Lake Montjoie, Canada to study carbon cycling - M_130807_EF_MetaG | ecosystem: Environmental > Aquatic > Freshwater > Lake | place: Lake Montjoie... | reverse complement strand
ATCGGCGGCGATGACGAGTTGCGCCCGAATGGGGCCGCCATTTTTCAGATGGAGTGTGACGCCATCCGCATCGGTCTCCATATTTTCTACATGATCAGTAATGCGCTCTAATTTATTTTGGAAGCGGGAGGCTTGGTCAAGAGTGTGTTCAATTAAATTCGATTCGCCAATCCATGCCAATTGAGGCGTGCCTGCTTCAAATGCCGATAGGTGGAGCTGATCATTTTTCTCACCGCGATCTCCGTAAATCCACATATCTCTGACAACTTGAAGGCGAGCATGATCGATAGCATCCCAAATTTGTAAATGGGCCAACAACTTTTGAGTGCTTGGTGAAAAGGCGTATATCCGTTGACCCCATTGTCCACCTTGGGGGCTTGGTACTATTTGATCTAAATCGGGTGCAATCTCGACGGTGAGTAGACCCAATTGCGCTAAACCTAGTGCGCACGCTTTACCAGCTATGCCACCCCCTATCACCGCAACCTCTACTGTGCGAGTTGCCCGGGAATGGGTGGGGTGTTTGGATGGGTTTTTTTGATGAACTTCTGACATAACTCGATGATATCGAAACAAGCCCCTTTACAATACGACTATGGCTTTGAAATGTGGCATCGTCGGCCTGCCTAACGTCGGCAAATCTACCCTCTTTAATGCGCTTACCAAAGCTGGAATCGCTGCTGAAAACTATCCTTTCTGCACGATTGAGCCCAATGTAGGCGTTGTAGAGGTTCCTGACCCCCGTCTAGCCCATTTGGCTGAGATTGTGAAGCCAGAGCGAATCCTGCCTGCTGCTGTCGAGTTTGTCGATATTGCTGGCTTGGTCGCTGGTGCCTCTAAGGGCGAAGGCTTAGGAAATCAGTTTTTGGCGAATATTCGGGAAACTGATGCAATTACCCATGTGGTGCGCTGTTTTGAGGATCCGAACGTAATTCACGTTGCTGGAAAAATTGATCCTATCGCCGATATTGGTGTCATTGATACCGAATTGGCCTTATCTGATTTAGCGACTGTCGAGAAAACGCTCAATCGTTCCACTAAAGCCGCTAAGTCAGGCAATGACAAAGAGGCGGCTGCCTTAGTTGCTGTACTAACTAAAGTGCAAGCGCATTTGGATTCTGCTCTGCCAGTACGTAGCCTTAATTTGACTGAAGAAGAAAAGCTCGTGATTAAACCTTTATGTTTGATTACAGCTAAACCAGCCATGTACGTTGCTAACGTCAAAGAAGATGGGTTTACAAATAACCCTCATCTCGAGGCGGTCAAGCAGCACGCTTCTAAAGAAGGTGCTCCAGTAGTTGCTGTCTGCGCAGCAATTGAAGCAGAGATTGCAGATTTAGATGATGCCGATAAGACTGAGTTCTTAGCTGACCTGGGTATGGAAGAGCCTGGTTTGGACCGAGTGATTCGTGCTGGCTATGCATTGCTTGGCTTGCAAACGTATTTCACTGCCGGAGTTAAGGAAGTGCGCGCATGGACTATTCATGTTGGTGATACAGCCCCTCAGGCTGCTGGTGTGATTCACACAGACTTTGAGCGCGGCTTTATTCGTGCGCAGACAATTGCTTATGACGACTTTATTCAGTTTAAGGGCGAGTCAGGTGCTAAAGAGGCTGGCAAGATGCGTGCTGAAGGTAAAGAGTATGTTGTTAAGGATGGAGATGTGCTGAATTTCTTATTCAACGTGTAACTCAATTCCTTACTTAGTAACAAATAAAAAAGCCCTTACTTAAAGGGCTTTTTTATTACGTACCAAGAATGGCAATTGAATTCTTAAGAAGCCTTCACAGCCTTCTCTAAGCATTTAGAAATCTCTTCGTAACGCTTCAATGCAAGCTTAGTGGGTAATACTTCTTTTTTACGACCATCATCATTACTACCCATCTTGATATAGCCCATCGCGCTAAGGTTCTTAAGGCGACCATGCAAAGTTGCTTGTGAGCCTAATTCTGAACTGGCAATTAAATTACCAACCAAGATTGTTTGATTTGAGTGTGCGCAAGCAACAATCTTATCTAAGAGACTTTCTTCAATGCAGTCAAGCTTCTTACCAGGATTGATTCGATCTAGTGCGTCAATTAAATTTAAAAAACGCAGGTAGGGTGATTGCTTGTTTGTGGGCATAGGTCAATTATATAGTTGGAATAAATCCGATTTGGGGTAATGCTATCCTACTCGCTACATTCAATCAAAAGAATTGATCTAAGTCATATGAAAGTACCCTCAACGCAGGCAGCAAAGTTTGATCCATTGCTTATGCGCATATGGCTATCTGGCATTTTCATTAGCGCCTGCACCTATGGGGTGTTTTTTTATGTCAATTCATGGCTGACGAGTACTTTGGTATTTGGTACAGGGGTGAATTGGATATACCTACCTGCAGGATTACGTCTTTTCCTGACATTGGTTTTTGGTCTCCCTGGGGCCATTGGAATCGCCCTAGTTTCTTTTTTAATTAGCTATTCTGGTGCGCTTTCGGATGATTTGATTGTTTGTATAGGCACCGGCTTAATTTCAGGGTTTGCGCCCTATATCGCAAGAATTTTTGTGCTCAGCAACGTAGAGTTGGCGCCAGATTTGAGTAATTTAAATTTACCCAAATTGATTATTTGCATTTTGGTATATGCGGCTCTAAGTGCCGGCTTGCATCAATTTTGGTACCTAACAGTTCATCTAAATGATGCCGGCACTATGAATCATTTCTTTGCGATGTTTATCGGCGATGTGCTCGGATCAGTCTTATTGATTTCCCTGATTAAGTATGGCCTAGATTTTTTGAAGCGATTTAGGAAAATAGATCGCTAAGAGCGACCCCAGGATCTGCTGCCCGCATAAAAGCTTCGCCAACTAAAAAGGCATTAATTTGGTTTTCACGCATCAATTGCACATCTGCGCGACTTAATATTCCCGACTCCGTTACCAGTGTTTTATTGCTTGGAACCATGGAGAGTAGTGATAGCGTCGTTTGTAGAGTAACCTCAAAAGTCTTGAGGTTACGATTATTGATTCCTAGCAAGGGGGTGTTGAGTTCCAGTGCTTGCTCTAACTCTGGAGCATTGTGTACTTCAACCAACACATCCATGCCCAATTCATGCGCACAAGCTTCGAGCTCTTTCATTTGATTGAGTTCAAGGCAAGCAACAATGAGGAGAATTGCATCGGCACCAATCGCACGCGCTTCATAAACTTGGTAAGGATCGATGGTGAAATCCTTACGCAGTACCGGAATGTTGCAGGCGGCTCTGGCTTGTTGAAGATAGGCATTACTACCTTGAAAATAATCTACGTCAGTCAGAACAGATAAACAGGCAGCACCATGTTTTTCATAAGACTTTGCAATCTCCGCAGGCATAAAGTTTTCACGCAAGATACCTTTGCTGGGACTAGCTTTCTTGATTTCCGTGATAACACCAGCTTTACCGGCCGCAACTTTTTCTTGAATTGATCGAATAAAGCCGCGTGGCTTTAGCAAAACATCTTGATTGTTTTCTTCAGCTTGATCACGCTGGTTACCAAGGGAGATTTTTTGCAGGCAATTGGCAACTTCAGTTTTCTTTGTTGCAACAATTTTGTCGAGGATATCGCTCATGAATAAGAATGTATTAGTTTTGGGTGGCGGCGACAAAGGCGTCTAACTTTTGGCGCGCAGCCCCAGAGGCAATCGCTGCCTGCGCCATTGCGATGCCGCTGGCAATATCTTTAGCGACTCCAGCGACATATAAAGTAGCGCCAGCATTAAGGCAGACGATATCGCTTGCTGCGCTAGGCTTGTTATTAATCACATCCAAAACAATTTTCTTAGACTCTTCCGCATTGGCTACCCTAAAGCTACTGGTAGGCGCTGTATTGAGGCCAAAATCTTTTGGGTGGATTTCATATTCGCGAACAACACCATCCTTCAGTTCGCCAACGAGAGTAGCACCCTCTAAGGAAATTTCATCTAAACCATCTCGTCCATAAACCACTAGAGCATGATCCATGCCTAAGGCTTGCAATACGCGGGCCTGAATACCCACGAGATCTGGATGGAACACGCCCATCAAAATACGCTTGGCATCGGCAGGGTTGGTAAGTGGGCCCAGGATATTAAAAATCGTACGCACACCTAATTGCTTGCGAATGGGCACTACATTCTTCATAGCTGGATGATGGTTGGGGGCAAACATAAAGCCCGCGCCTACGGTGGATATGCATTTAGCAACCTGTTCGGCTGACAGGGCTAAATTAACTCCCAGCGTTTCAAGCACATCAGCACTTCCGGACTTGCTACTGACGCTACGGTTGCCGTGCTTGGCAATTTTGGCGCCAGCAGCAGCAGCTACAAACATGGCTGCAGTAGAGATGTTGAAGGTATGAGCACCATCACCACCAGTACCAACCACATCTACTAAATGTGTTCGGTCGTTGACCTGTACCGGTGTTGCAAACTCACGCATCACTTGCGCAGCAGCAGCAATTTCACCAACGGTTTCTTTTTTGGTGCGCAAAGCCACCAGTAACCCTGCAACAAGCTCGGGCGACATTTCACCGCTCATGATGAGTCTCATCATTGCCGTCATTTCGTCATGAAAAAGTTCGCGATGGTCGATGCAACGTTGTAAGGCTTCTTGCGGAGTAATTGACATAGCGCTGATATTAAAAAGACTTATTTATTTTGTAAAAAATTCTTGAGAAGGGCATGACCATGTTCGGACAAAATGGACTCGGGATGAAACTGCACTCCTTCTACAGCCAATTCCTTATGACGCACGCCCATAATTTCACCATCTGATGATGTGGCGGTAACTTCTAATTCTGCTGGCAAGGAACTTTTTTCGATGGCCAGAGAGTGGTAGCGCGTCACTTTAAATGGATCGGGGAGCTTATTAAAAACCCCAACCCCTGTGTGATGAATACTATCGGTTTTGCCATGCATGACCTTTTGGGCGCGGATGACTTTGCCACCAAAGGCTTCGCCAATGGCTTGGTGCCCCAAGCAAACTCCTAAGATTGGAATTTGACCAGCATAGCGCTTAATGGTTTCCACAGAAATGCCAGCCTCAGCAGGACTGCATGGCCCAGGGGAAATGCAGATGCGGTCGGGATTGAGCTTTGCAATTTCTTCAACGGTAATCTCATCATTCCGAAACACTTTTACCTCCTCACCAAGCTCTGCAAAATACTGAACAAGGTTGTAGGTAAATGAATCGTAGTTATCAATCATTAGGAGCATCAAGTCCTCCTTGTACTAAATCAGCTGCCGTGAGCACTGCACGTGCTTTTGCTTCAGTTTCTTTCCATTCGGCAGTGGGGTCAGAATCTGCAACGACACCAGCACCTGCTTGAGAGTGGAGTAGGCCGTCGCGAATGACGCCCGTACGAATAGCAATAGCCACATCCATATCACCAGAGAAGGAGAGGTAGCCGACGGCGCCTCCATAGACGCCGCGTTTCACAATCTCCATCTCGTCAATGATTTCCATTGCACGGATTTTTGGAGCTCCTGACAAGGTGCCAGCCGGAAAGGTTGCGCGTAATACGTCCATATTGCTCATATTGTCCAATAGATCGCCCTCTACAGAGCTCACAATGTGTTGTACATGCGAATACTTTTCAATAGACATAGAGTCAGTGACTTTGACAGATCCTGTTTTGGCAATTCGACCGACATCATTGCGCGCCAGATCAATCAGCATCACATGCTCAGCAATTTCTTTAGGGTCCGCCAACAGTTCTTTAGCCAAACGCTCATCTTCTTCAGAATTGGCGCCACGTGGCCGAGTGCCTGCAAGCGGACGAATGGTCACGATTTTTTCAGCCGCGCGTTTTTCTTGGCGCACCAAAATCTCTGGGGAGGAGCCTACGATTTGCATATCACCAAAATCATAAAAATACATATAAGGCGATGGATTTAGCGAACGTAATGCTCTATATAAAGCCAATGGAGAATCGGTAAAGGGCTTACTAATGCGTTGGCCAATCACTACCTGCATACAGTCGCCAGCCAAAATATATTCTTTGGTTTTAAGTACGGCAGCTTCGAAATCTGCCGCTTTAAATTTGCGGATGAGCTCGGTTTTTGTACTTGGTAGTGATGCAGGCATATTTGCTGGCTTACTAAGGCAAGCAAATAATTCTTTTAAGCGTCCTTGTGCTTTTTCAAAGCCATCATGAATACTGGGATCTGCATAAACAATGAAATAAATTTTTCCTGCGACGTTATCGATGACCGCCAATTCTTCAGTCAGCATCAGTTGAATATCTGGAACACCTAACTCATCTGGTAGTTGATGAACTGCTAAACGCGATTCAATATAGCGCACAGTATCGTAGCCAAAGTAACCCGCAAGACCACCACAGAATCGTGGTAGACCTGGTTGCAACGCTACCTTAAAACGCTTGAAATAGGCATCAACAAAATCGAGCGGATTATCAGTATTGCTCTCGATAACTTTGCCCTCTGTGACCACCTCATTGATGGGTGCTGAAGGTGTGCCAACAGTCCTAATGATAGTCTTCGCAGGCAGGCCGATAAAGGAGAAGCGTCCAAAGCGCTCACCACCGAGAACAGACTCTAGTAGATAGGTATTTTTGCTGCCAAAAGTCTGGCTCAACTTAACGTAAAGGGAGAGCGGAGTTTCTAAATCGGCAAGTACCTCTTTCACAAGAGGGATACGATTGAAGCCTTGTTGTGCTAGAGCATTAAATTCTTCGCGCTGCATTAAGCTTTCCCTGACTTACTTAATTCGCTGCGCATTGTTTCAATAATTTGTGCGTAATTATCTTTGCCAAAAATTGCAGATCCTGCAACAAAAGTATCAGCCCCAGCTTGCGCTACTTCTGCAATATTGTCTACCTTGATTCCGCCATCGACTTCTAAGCGAATATGACGACCTGTCTCTGCTTGGTAGCGGTCTAATCTAGCGCGCACTTGTGCGATTTTATTGAGGGTGCTCGGAATGAATGATTGACCACCAAATCCTGGATTGACTGACATCAGTAAAACCAAATCCAGTAATTCCAAAGTATGGTCTAGGTGATCAAGCGGGGTTGCAGGATTAAACACCAATCCTGCTTGACAACCTTGGTCACGAATTAAGTTGAGGGTGCGATTCACATGAGGACTTGCTTCTGGATGAAAACTAATTAAATTAGCACCGGCTTTTGCAAAATCTGGAATGATGCGATCGACGGGTTCAACCATTAAATGCACGTCAATCAATGCAGGTTTGCCATTTTTAACTGCGTAGGGCCTAATGGCCTCACAAACAAGAGGGCCAATAGTCAGGTTTGGCACATAGTGGTTGTCCATCACATCGAAGTGAATCCAGTCAGCGCCCGCGCTCAAAACATCCTGGACCTCTTTGCCTAGACAGGCGAAGTCGGCCGACAAAATGGAGGGGGCAATGACAAATTGGCTGGGAGATGGTGATTTTTGGCTTTCCATCCCTAGATTCTAGCTTGCAGTTGCCTCTAGGATGGAGCAGAATTCGAGCATGAATCCCCACGAAATGAGTGTTACGGTCAAAGCCCAGTACCTTCCTGAGCAATCTGACCCCGATAACCGCCAATTTGCCTTTGCTTATACGGTGACTATTCGCAATACTGGTAGCGCCAGTATTCAGCTGATCGCCCGCCATTGGTTCATTACAGATGGAGATAACGACGTTCAGGAGGTCAGGGGTCTAGGGGTGGTTGGGCAGCAGCCCCTATTGCGCTCTGGAGAGCATTTTGAATACACCAGTTGGGCTACTCTGCCTACGCCGGCAGGTACGATGCGCGGCGAATTTTTTTGCGTCACCGAGGATGCCCAATTTTTCCAGGCCCCCATTCCAGAGTTCGCTCTAGTGATGCCCCGCACACTGCATTAGGCAAATGGGCGAAAAGATTACTTTTTGCCTTTGCCAGTCCAAAGCACAATAAACAATAAAAGCCCTAAAGCAATAGCCCCTTCAACAGCAAAGAGGATCATTGGGTATTCATCGAGTAAATTGGCGATCATGATTTCTAAATTTAAATTAATGCAACTCGTTGCGAAAGAAGTATCGCTGCTTAGTGTATTCGCTATTTTGCTTGCCAGTTTGATTGCGGGATGTTCGACACCGCCAACTCGAAGTTCTGGATTTCGATCAGGATCGGGTGGGGCGCCCGCATCTTATAGTTCGTCTATTGCCAGTTTTAGTGCGGTCTCTTGGCAAGCTTTGCCAGGCTGGCAGGATGACGATTTAGTGCAGGCCTGGCCTGCTTGGCAAAAAAGTTGTGATGGTTTACGTAAGCGCAATACTGAAATTAATTGGCGACAAGTATGTGCGCAAGCAGCAAACGTATCGAGTCGAGATCCTCAAGCCATACGTAAATATTTTGAAAATAATTTCCAGGCTTATGAAATTCGAAATAGCGCTGGCAGCGATACGGGGATGATCACCGGCTATTACGAGCCAGTCATGAATGGTTCGTTGACGCGAACCGGCACTTACAGCGTACCGCTGTATGCATACCCAAATGCTTGGAAAAAATCGAAGCCCAATCCAGGGCCAGCACGCTCTGAATTAATGAGTTCTGGCATGCTGCAAGGCTCTGAAATTGCATGGGTGCAAGATCCGGTGGCAGCAGCATTCATGCAGATTCAAGGATCTGGAAAAATTCGTCTTCAAGATGGTCGAGTACTGCGCTTGGGATACGCAGGAACCAATGACCAACCATTTAAATCATTTGCTCAGTGGTTGCTCGACCGAAAAGAGATTTCACGAAGCGAGGCGACTATGCAAGGTATTTCCCAATGGGCTAAACGCAATCCAGATCGTGTAAATGAGATGCTCAATGCCAACCCCCGCTTTGTGTTCTTTAAAGAATTACCAGGAAATGTGTCTGCAGATTTAGGTCCTAATGGAGCGCTCGGCGTTCCATTGACAAGCGAGCGAAGTATTGCCGTTGATCTTCAGGCTATGCCTTTGGGTGCGCCAGTATTTTTGTCCACCACCAAGCCTCTGAGTTCAGAGCCATTGCAAAAATTGGTGATGGCGCAGGACACTGGTAAAGCAATTGTGGGTGGGGTTAGGGCTGATTTTTATTGGGGCTCAGGGGAGGCTGCTGGAGAAATGGCTGGCCGCATGAAACAAAATGGCAAGATGTGGTTATTACTACCGCGTTAATTGAACTGATATTAGAAAGAAAAATATGAGCTACAAGACAATTTTGACTGAAGTAGATGGCAAGGTTGCCACCATCACCTTGAATCGCCCTGAAGTGCTAAACGCCTTAAATGATCAATTGATGGATGAGCTTGGTGCGGCTTTGTTGGGTTTCGATGCTGATGACAATATTGGTTGCATCATCGTGACTGGTAGTGAAAAAGCATTTGCTGCGGGTGCTGATATTGCATCCATGGCGAAGTACGGATTGAGAGATGTGTATCGCGAAGATTTCATTACTCGTAACTGGGAAGAGATTAAAAAAATTCGTAAGCCTGTTATTGCGGCAGTTTCAGGATATGCGCTTGGGGGCGGTTGTGAATTAGCCATGATGTGCGACACCATCATGGCTGCTGATAATGCAAAGTTTGCGCAACCCGAAGTTAAGCTGGGAATTATTCCTGGCGCAGGCGGTACACAACGCTTGCCACGTGCGGTCTCTAAGGCAAAAGCAATGGATCTGGCTCTGACAGGCCGCATGATGGATGCTGCTGAAGCTGAGCGCTCTGGCTTGGTAGCGCGGGTATTTCCTCAGGCTGATTTATTAAAAGAGGTCAAGGCAATTGCCAAAGGTATTGCAGATATGCCCCTTCTCACCGCTATGATGGTCAAAGAGAGTATCAATACTGCTTATGAGACAACTCTTTCTGAAGGCATTCATTTTGAGCGACGCCTATTCCACGCTTGCTTTGGAACAAATGATCAAAAAGAAGGTATGGCTGCATTTATGGAAAAGCGTCCAGCCAAATTTACCAACTCTTAACTTATTCAGTAAAGAGAATTAAGATTTTTCTAGGTAGCGTTGAGCTAGCTTGACCCAGTAGCTCACGCCTACCGGAATCAGGGCATCATTGAAGTCATAAGATGGATTGTGTAGATGGCATGGGCCCATGCCATGACCTACTGAGCGGTGGTCACCGTCGCCATTACCCAGGAATACGTAACATCCTGGTTTTTCTAGCAACATAAACGCAAAGTCTTCAGCACCCATCGTCGGGTCGATTGACGTGTCCACATTTTGTTTGCCCACTAAGTCACGCATGACTTCACTGGCAAATTCAACTTCGTTTGCATGATTGATCAAGGGCGGGTAGTTTCTTGTAAATGAAATTTCTGCTTGGCAATCAAATGCACTAGCTACATTATGAGAAATTTCTCGTAAACGTCGTTCAATCAGATTTAAAACTTCTATCGTAAAAGTGCGAACAGTGCCGCCAATAAAGGCGCTATCAGGAATAACATTACTCGTTTCGCCAGCATGAAATTGTGTGACGGATATTACGGCAGCATCTACGGGGCGTTTATTGCGGGTGATGATGCCTTGCAAGGCAAGTACGACTTGAGCCCCTGCAAAAACTGGATCAGCACTGTTGTGCGGTAAGGCCGCATGACCACCTTTACCTTTAATCGTAATCTCAAAAGTATTGCTAGAGGCCATCATGGGTCCCGCAGTAACCCCAAAATGACCTTCTGCTAATCCAGGCCAGTTGTGCAAACCAAACACGGCATCACAAGGAAACTGTTCAAACAAGCCATCTTTGATCATCTCGTTTGCGCCCGCACCACCTTCTTCGGCTGGTTGGAAAATGAAAATAACTGTGCCCTTGAAATCACGGTGGTTCGATAAATATTGCGCAGCGCCCAATAGCATGGCGGTATGGCCATCGTGACCACAAGCATGCATTTTTCCTGGGTTGCGGGAAGTGTGCTCAAAGTTGTTATGTTCTTGCAGTGGCAACGCATCCATATCAGCGCGTAGACCTATCATTTTTCCAGGACCTAGGTCACCATCTAGGCGACCAACAACTCCTGTTTTGCCCATGCCGCGGAAAACACTAATACCCCAGCTCGAGAGCGCTTCCGCTACCAGATCGGCTGTGCGATTTTCTTCGAAACGTAATTCAGGGTGAGCGTGAATATTGCGTCGAATTGCTTGAATGGCTTCTGCCGAAGCAATGATTTCAGGGGATAAATGCATCCCTTCATCTTATCCGAAACTCTTTTGATCTGCACCTTTAGAGTCATACAGCGCAGATTGATGAAATTTGGCTGAATTTAATGATTAGGTAATTGAATGTGCTGTGCAGCAAATTCCAAAGCTTCAATTGAGTAGGGGCTATCAGTTGCTTTTTGAAGGTGCTTTGGCAGTGTAGGAATTGACCCCAAAAAGGGCGCCTGAATTCTTGCTTTTAAAGTCTCAATATTCTCTTGGAGAAGCGGCATTTCAGTTGAAAGGGTATTCGCAACCCAACCAGCAATAGTCAGGTTTCGAGCTTTAATTGCCTCATAGGTCAGTAGAGCATGATTGAGGCAACCCAGTTTCATGCCCACCACCAGCACAACCGGAAAATCAATCTTTATAGCGAAATCGCCCAAATCTTGTTGATTATTGAGAGGGATTAAAAAGCCTCCTGCACCCTCGACAATAAGCAGGTCAGCCATACTCTGCACTTTGCCAAATGCTTGCATGATGGGCTCTAATTCAAGTTGAAGACCTAAGTCTGCTGCTACGAGATGTGGCGCAGCAGGTACACCCAGAACGTATGGACATAAATCCATTTCCCCTGGTTGAAGGTTGGAGGCAACGCGTAATGTTTCTAAATCTTCATTCAGAAAGGTGCCATTGCTATCTTGATACGTGCCTGCAACTACTGGCTTAAAGCCAATAACTTTTTTTCCTTGCGCCCGCAGTTTTAGGATGAGAGCACCTGTTACTAAGGTTTTGCCAACTTCAGTATCAGTGCCTGCTACAAAGAATCCATCCGACATACTCATGATTGGTTTCCAATCACTTGCTGTTCAATCGCTTTTAAGGTTTGAATTAATTGACGTAGATCTTCGATGCTATGGTTTGCGGAAAGCGTGATACGTAAACGGGAGCTACCAAGAGGAACAGTAGGTGGGCGAATCGCAGGAATCCAATACCCTGCTTCATCCAATAATTTTGCGGCCTTGAGTGCATTTGCGTTGCTACCCAAAATGACTGGTTGAATTGGTGTACAAGAAGAAATCATTTCCCAACTCTGAAATGTCATTTCTTCTTGCCAGATGCTAATTAAATGATTTAAGTGTTTGCGCCGCTTAGTTCCCTCTTCGCCTTCAATCAGATCAAGACTTTTGAGTAATGCATGCGCAATTGCTGGTGGGGTTGCAGTACTGTAAATATAAGGGCGTCCTTTTTGAATAAGCCACTCAATGAAAGAGTCCTGTGCGCAAATAAAGGCGCCGCTGACACCGGCAGCTTTTCCAAGAGTGCCAATATAAATAATGCGATCAGAGCAAAGCTTTTCTTGTTCCAAGATTCCATGACCATTTGCACCTAAAACCCCAAAGCCATGGGCGTCATCAACTAGCAGCAATGCATCATATTCCTCAGCAATTTTTAGTAGCTCTTTGACTGGCGCTAAATCACCATCCATGCTGAAAACACCATCAGTCACAATAATTTTGAGTGGTTTTGTATCCGTTTTAAGTGACTCAATTAAATCACTTGGACATGTGTGATCAAAGAGGGTCACGGCAGCGTTTAATTGGGAGCTCGCTAAACGCACGCCATCAATCAAAGAGGCGTGGTTGAGTTTGGCTGAGTACAAACTGACTTCGCTGCGTCCGGCAAGCCTTGCTAAACCAGTAATTGCAGCGAGATTTGCCATATAGCCGGTACTGAAAAATAATGTGCGCGCATGCAGGATATGCGCCGCCTGAAATGAAGCTAATTTTTTTTCTAGTAGATCATGGGCGAGGCTATGGCCACTAATTAAGTGCGATGCTCCACTTCCAACCCCATAGGATTTCGCGCCCGCAGCTAATGCCTCTACTAAATCAGGATGATTGGCAAATCCCAAATAATCATTACTGCAAAACGCCTTAAGTACTCGTCCAGCAACCCTTGCCTTAGTATCGCAAGGCGTATCTGTTACGCGCAAGGTGCGTTTTAAGAGCTGCTGATCTAGATCAGCGAGTTGCTCTTGCGCCATAGACATTGCGTTAAATGGGTCAGTCATAGCAAGGTCTTATTCAGAGCACTCTCTACAGAGGCTCCCATTTGCGCAGTTTCTTCTGCTGACAAAATATAGGGTGGCATTACATAAATGGTATTGCCTATAGGCCTAATTAATACACCTTGCGCAAGGCTATTCGAAAACATATCTCGAGCAAAACTGCTTGGATTTTTAATACATTCATTTTTGACATCGAAAGCCAAAATCATTCCTTGTTGTCGCCAATACTCAATACGCGAGTCTGTTTTTGCCCATGCAAATGCGTTTGCTATTTCTTTTGCGCGAGCTTGATTTTTTTCTAAGATATTTTCTGTTTCAAAAATTTCAAGACACGCTAAGGCCGCTGCACATGCAAGTGGGTTTCCAGTATAGGAGTGTGAATGTAAAAACCCATGGCGAGTTTGGTCGCTATAAAAAGTACGATAAATATTTTCGGTAGTCATGCAAAGGGAAAGGGGGAGATAGCCACCACTAATTCCTTTGGAGAGGGTTAAGAAATCTGGCCAAATTTCAGCATGCTCACATGCAAAAAATTTACCGCTACGCCCGCAGCCAACGGCTATCTCATCGGCAATCAAATGAACTTGATATCGATCACAAAGTGCCCTCACTAGTTTCAAGTAGAGTGGGGAATACATGGCCATTTGCCCAGCGCATTGCACGAGTGGCTCAATGATGATGGCGGCGATATGTTGATGTTCTTTTTCTAGTAGCTGCTGTAATTTTTCTGCAGCATTTTTAGCAACATCTTCTGCGCTTTCACCTGATTTTGCTTTGCGTGCATCAGGAGAGTCAATGGTGTATACGTCTTGCAAAAGTGACCCATAAGCTTCTCGGAAAATTGCGACATCAGTTACAGCTAATGCACCAAGCGTTTCACCGTGATAACCATTTTCAAGACAAACAAATTTTTTCTTTTTTTCTTTGCCATTCAGTTGCCAAAAATGGTGACTCATCTTAAGGGCAATCTCTACTGCAGATGCGCCATCGGATGCATAAAAGATATGACCTAAATACCCGTTTGTTAAAGCTGATAGTTTTTCAGAAAGCTCTACTACTGGTGAGTGAGTGAATCCTGCAAGCATCACGTGCTCAATTTTCTCCAGCTGGTCGGTGATGGCTTTATTGATGCGAGGATTAGAGTGCCCAAATAAATTTGTCCACCAGGAGCTAATGCAATCAAGCAAGGCATTTCCTTGTTCGTCATAAAGCCATGCACCTTTCCCTTTAGAGATCGCAATCAGGGGATACGACTCGTGCTGCTTCATCTGCGTGCAGGGGTGCCAAACGGCCGCAAGACTGCGATCTACTAGGGAAACTTGATTTGGATCGGAAATAACCTTCATGTTTGATATTTGACCACTAGTTTTTCCAAATTCAGGCCTGTATCTGTTATGTTTATGCCTTGATTCGACCTATTTTCTGGAATTTACCCATGCTGGACACTCAAAGCACTGAAAAACCCCTTGCCCACTTCAAATCTAAGGCTGATTTGCATAAGAGCGCTGATACCGGGGTAGGCGCATCTGGAGATTGGTCAGTTGCTCAAGTTGAGGAACTATTTGCTCTTCCTTTTAATGAGTTGATGCGCAAGGCCCAAGAAGTTCATAAGGCCAATTTCCCTGAGGGTGATGTGGAATTGGCGACGCTTTTGTCAATTAAAACTGGTGGCTGTCCAGAGGATTGCGGTTATTGCCCTCAAGCTGCTCGTTATGACACTGACGTAAAGGCAGAGAAGTTGATGGGTTTGGAAGAGGTTTTAGAGGCAGCCAAAGCAGCTAAAGCGGCCGGTTCAAATCGTTTCTGTATGGGTGCTGCATGGCGTGAGCCTAAAGATCGTGATATCGAAAAAGTGACCGCAATGATTAAGGGCGTTAAAGCTTTAGGTCTTGAAACATGCGCTACTTTAGGTATGTTGGAAGCTGATCAGGCTCAAGCACTTCAAGAAGCCGGTCTTGATTTTTACAACCATAACCTCGATACCAGTGAAGATTTTTATCGTTCGGTCATTTCCACTCGTGGTTATCAGGATCGCTTAGATACCATCTCAAACGTTCGTGCAGCAGGTATGTCTGTATGTTGCGGTGGCATTGTTGGTATGGGTGAATCTCGTGAGCAACGCGCAGCCTTCTTAGCTCGTTTGGCAAACTTGAGTCCTTATCCTGAGTCAGTGCCTATCAATCATTTGGTTCCAGTTGCAGGCACTCCTTTAGCAGAGCAAAAGCCATTGGATCCTTTGGAGTTTGTAAGAACTATTGCGGTAGCTCGGATTACGATGCCTAAAGCGCGCGTGCGTTTATCGGCAGGTCGTCAAGAGCTTGGAAGGGCTGTACAGGCCATGTGTTTTATGGCTGGAGCGAATTCTATTTTCTATGGTGAGCAATTGCTGACTACCGGCAATCCAGAGGCGGAACAAGACCGTGAACTCTTGGCAGAGCTTGGTTTAAAGACCAAGCAAAGTTGCAAGGCAGAAGTTTTAGTTTAGTTTTTGATTGATATGAGCCCTATCGATCGCCTCATTATTGAGTTTGATACCGCTCTGCGTTCAGTAGTTGGTGGTGCAAATGCGGAACGTCCCACTCCTGGGCCTGAGCTTAGTCTAAATAATTCTCTTGATGCTGCTGAGCGCAAGCATGCGGCGGGATTAATGCGAGTAAATCATGTAGGTGAAGTTTGCGCTCAAGCACTCTATCAATCACAAAAATTAGTGGCGCGCGATCCACAAATTCAGGAAATGCTCAATCATTCTGCTCAAGAAGAAATGGATCACTTAGCTTGGTGTGAAACTCGTCTTCAAGAGTTAGGTTCTCACACGAGTTATCTCAATCCACTTTGGTATGCAGGATCTTTTGCAATTGGTTTAGCGGCAGGTTTAGCAGGTGACAAGTGGAGTCTAGGATTTGTCGCTGAAACAGAAAAGCAAGTTGAGAATCATTTAGAAAGTCACCTGAAAACATTACCAAAAGATGATCAGCGTTCACGTGCCATTGTTGATCAAATGCGCATGGATGAGATTGAGCATGGTCAGGCCGCAAAAAATGCGGGCGGAGCAACTTTGCCAGAGTCGATTCAGAAAATGATGCAAGCAATGTCCAAGGTAATGACATCAACAGCCTACAAAATTTAATTTCTGATTAATTTAAATATATTTTTGCTCATATACTGTTTTTAAATACAGTATATTTATGTATTAATTGGCTCAATAGCTAAGACCTATTCTTAAGTGTATTTTCCAAGCCATTGTTTTAAGTAGCTATTTTATTATCACCATTTTGTTAACAGATGACGCTAAGTGTTTGTAAACATTAGAGAAATTCCCAAAAAAACTCCTAAAAACACTTGACCCTCTTAGTGTGTTCCTCTAAAGTGGGAGGAAGTGTGAAAAAGTGGGGTAAATGGTGTTTCAAGGTGCGTCAGCTCTCAATTTAGATGCAAAAGGTCGCATGTCGGTGCCGGCAAAGCATCGTGACGCCTTGTTGGTCCAGGGTGAGGGCAGAATCACGCTGACAAAACACCCGGATGGCTGCCTACTGCTCTTCCCGCGTCCAGAATGGGAAACTTTTAGAGCAAGAGTTGCGCAACTTCCAATGGATGCCCATTGGTGGCGCCGAATTTTTCTTGGTAATGCGGCAGAAATGGATTTAGATAGCGCGGGTCGAATTTTGGTGAGTCCAGAATTGCGCGCAGCTGCAGGCATTGAAAAAGAAGTGATCTTGCTCGGCATGGGTAGTCACTTGGAGTTGTGGGATGCAGCAACATACGCTGCAAAAGAACAGGCTGCGATCGCGCAAGGCATGCCTGAAGCACTCAAGCAATTTAATTTTTGATGACAGGGTGCCATGAACATAACTCATCGCCCAGTGTTACTGGCCGAGGCGGTGACGGCGCTAGTCAGTGGCCCGCTTTTTCAAAATCAAAACACAGCAAACAATATTTTGGTAATCGATGGAACATTTGGGCGGGGTGGTCATACCCAAGCTTTGCTAAAAGAATTGAACAGCAATGCGCGCATGATTTCCTTCGACAAGGATTTAGATGCAATAGCAGTGGCAAAGCAAATCAACGATCCACGTTTAACGATTGTGCACGACAGTTTTGCGCATATGGATCAGTACGCACAAGCTCAATCAGCCGATGGAATTTTGTTGGATTTGGGAATCAGCTCTCCGCAGGTGGACGAGGCGCATCGAGGATTTTCATTTCGACGTGCTGGTCCGCTCGATATGCGGATGAATACAGACCAAGGTTTGACTGCAGCACAGTGGTTAGAGCAAGCACCGCAGGAGGAAATCACACACGTGATTAAGACTTACGGAGAAGAGCGCTTTGCATTTCAAATCGCAAAAGCCATTGTGGCTAAGCGAGAGGAAGGTTTGTCCCCAAAAACAACTACTGAGTTAGCGAGTTTGGTTGCTAGCGTTGTGCGTACTCGTGAAGCCGGTCAAGATCCTGCTACCAGAACATTTCAAGCGCTACGGATTTTCATTAATCGTGAGCTAGAGGATTTAGAGCTGGGCTTAAAAGCCGCTTTAAATTTATTGAAGCCAGGCGCAAGACTTGCCGTAATCAGCTTTCACTCGCTCGAGGATCGAATCGTTAAGCAATTTTTGCAAGCACATGCAAAAGTAGAGGTTCCGCGTGGCTTGCCTGTGCGCGATAGAGATTTGCCACAAAGCGCCCTTGAGATTATCGGCCGTGTCAAACCAAGTGATGTCGAAGTATCTGAAAATCCGCGAGCTCGTTCAGCCATCATGCGCGTCGCCGAAAAACGTTCAGAGGCGCTCGCATGAATCGCGCTACTTTGACCTTGCTCGCCTTGCTATTAATTTGTGCACTTTCACTGGTTGCGGCTCAGCAGCGTGCGCGTAAGCTATTTATTCTCCAAGAGCGTGCGCAAATTGAAGAGCGCAAGCTAAATCAAGAATGGTTGCGCTTGGAGTATGAGCAGCGCAATCTTTCCAAGTCAGCCCGCATTCGTGAAGTGGCACGCAATCAGTTGCGTATGTCCCCTATCTCCCCTGAGCGTACTTTGTACTTAAGGGAGACTAAATGAGGCCGGTTGGTTTTTCTACTACGCCAAACTTAGTATTGCGTCTGCCAATGTGGCGGTCACGCTTAATGCTGTTTCTCTTGTTCTTTGTGTTCATGATGTTATTGCTGCGTGCTTTTTGGATTCAAGGTCCAGGCAATGCCTTCTATGAGGCCAAAGGAATACGTGGTACGCAGCGCGAGCTAGAGCTACCCGCTAGTCGTGGAAAAATCTTAGACCGTAATGGTCAAGTGATTGCTACTAGCTTGGAGGCAAAATCTGTTATTGCTTATAACGATACTGTTCCAGATGATTTAGCTGCTGACAAAGTTCAAAAACTGGCTAGTCTTTTGCAGATTAGCGAGACTGAGCTCCGCAAAAAATTGAAAGAAGAGCGTAAACAGATTTTCTTGAAGCGCCAAGTTGAGCCTGCAATTGGTCAGCAAATCAAACAACTAGAAATCCCAGGAATTGGTTTAAATAATGAATATCGCCGCTTTTATCCAGAGGGCGAGGCGATGGCTCATGTGGTTGGATTTACCAACGTCAACGATAAGGGCCAAGAAGGCATGGAGCTCTCTCGTGAGTCTGAGCTAGCAGGCCGCCCAGGACAAAGGCGCGTGGTGGTCGATCGTCTTGGCAGGGTTGTTGAAGAAATGGCTATTTTGCAATTACCGCAAAATGGTAAGGACTTGAATCTTTCGATTGATAGCAAGATTCAGTTCTTGGCTTATAACGCGGTTAAAGATGCTGTAGAAAAGCATCATGCTAAAGCAGGTGGTGCCGTTGTATTGGATACGCAGACTGGTGAGATTTTGGCGCTAGCCAACTACCCAAGCTATAACCCAAATGATCGTAGATATTTGACGGGTGAACAGCTGCGTAATCGTGTGCTGACAGATACCTTTGAGCCTGGCTCAACGATGAAGCCACTCACTATTGCTATTGCATTAGAGAAGGGCGTAGTTAAGCCAGAAACAAATATGGTGATCGGTGCTAAATATCTAGTTGGTCCTAAGCCGATTACAGATACCCATCCATATGGAAATTTAACTGTAGCTCAGATCATTCAAAAGTCTAGCAATATCGGCACCGCAAAGATTGCGATGAATAGTCTTTCGGCTGAAGAGATGTGGGATTTTTATACTTCAGTTGGTTTTGGTCAGGCACCAAAAATTGGATTTCCAGGTGCTGTAGCCGGAACAGTTCATCCATTTAAAAAGTGGGTACCTTCGGATCAAGCACGCATCGCATTTGGATATGGAATTTCTGCATCTCTGTTTCAAGTAGCGCGTGCATACACTGTATTTGCTCGGGATGGAGAATTGGTTCCGCTAACAATTGAGCGTAGTCCCGACTTTAAGCCTGGAACAAAAATACTCTCGCCAAAAGCTGCGATTGAGATGCGGGCAATGTTGGAAACGGTGACAGAGCCTGGTGGCACTGCAATTAAGGCGCAGGCTGAAGGATTCCGCGTCGGTGGTAAGACAGGAACGGCGCATAAATTAGTTGGAAAAGGTTATGGCAATAAATATCGTGCGTACTTCGCTGGTTTAGCGCCGATTAGTGCGCCTCGGATTGTGGTCGCTGTAATGATTGATGAGCCAACCGGAGGTAGCCACTATGGTGGAGACGTTGCTGCACCTGTGTTCTCAACAATTGTTAGTGAAACCTTAAATACCTTGAATGTTTTGCCTGATAGCAAGGCGAAGCAAATGGTTTTGCAGGATAAAAGTCCTGAAGAGATTCGTGCCGCAAATGTACAAGCTCAGCATGTGGTCTTGAAGAGATGAGGGTGGCGTTGAATATAGACACCAATCATTTGATTGACCATTTGCGAGGAATAACAAATTCTTCTGCCAAGTTACGTGCAGATAGTCGCCATATTGAACCTGGTGATATCTTTTTTGCATATCCAGTTGGACATGGAAATGCAAAGCTCGATGGTCGTCAATATATTCAGGCAGCCCTCGAGCAAGGTGCTGCCGCAGTCATATTTGATCCAATTGATTTTGACTCTGTCTTTACAGATCATCCGCTATGTTTTGCTGTACCCAATCTTTCAATGAAAGCGGGAGAGCTTTGCGCACAATGGTATGGCCACCCTAGTAAACAGTTGAAAATGATTGGTGTTACAGGCACCAACGGCAAGACTAGTATTACTCAGTGGCTTGCGCAGGCATTAAATTCCGCTACCCATCGTACTGCGGTATTGGGCACGTTGGGAACAGGTTTTCCAGAGTCTTTGGTGCAAACTGGTTATACAACCCCAGACGCCCCTAAATTACAAACTCAACTTAAAGAGTTATTGGTTGCGGGCGCGGCCCAGGTTGCTATGGAAGTTTCATCACATGCCTTGCACCAAGAGCGAATTGCTGGCACTGAATTTCATTGCGCTGTTTTCTCAAATTTGACGCAAGATCATTTGGATTACCACGGCAACATGGCTGATTATGCAGAGGCTAAAGCTAAATTGTTTTATCGTCCCGGCCTTGAGCATGCTGTGATTAATTTGGATGACGCATTCGGTCGCGAGCTTGCTATGAATCTTTTAGCCAATGGCGAAGTGAAGGTTTGGGCTTACGCACTCACTCAAAAGTCATTTGTTGGTTTTGAAAAATTTGGCGACCGTTTACAGCGCGTTTACGCAAACGATACTGGCATTAATGGTGCTGGCTATGATTCAGTCTTTACCCATGAAGGGGTTGCAGCCAATACTTTGCATATTCCTCTTTTGGGGGAATTTAATTTAAGCAATGCTCTGGCGGTTTGGACTGCATTGCTTACTCAGGATTTCTCATGTGATGAGGCCAGTAAGAGAGTAAGTCAGTTAAATCCAGTGCTAGGTCGTATGGAATTGATTCAACTTGGAAAGAGCTCAAAATCTGAAGGGGTCTTGGCAGTAGTTGACTATGCACATACGCCAGATGCTCTTGAGAAGACTTTACAGGCGCTGCGTCCTATAGCGGAGCAACGTAGTGGAAAAATCTGGTGTGTATTTGGATGTGGCGGTGATCGTGATGCTGGTAAGCGATCACAAATGGGCAGTGTAGCTGCTCGTTATGCGGATCAAGTTCTCATTACTAGCGACAATCCACGTTCCGAAGATCCGCAAATCATTATGCAAATGATTCGTGATGGTATCGATGGAAACGCACAGCATATTCAAATGATTGCTGATCGAGCGGCAGCCATTATGTCTGCAATTCGGCATGCAGACTCTAAAGATATTGTGTTAGTTGCAGGTAAGGGGCATGAGACTACACAAGAAATGAATGGCAAAAAATTTGATTTTTCTGATCAGGAGCACATTCGTTTGGCTGCAGGAGGAAGTGTTTGATGTCGGCTATGACAACTCTTGCTCAAGTGCATGCCATGTTGCCAGGCAGCAGTTTGATACATATTTCTGCTGAAGCTGCAAAAACTTTGGCAATCAGTAGAGTCGGCACAGATAGTCGCCAAATAGAACTTGGTGAGCTATTTATTGCCTTGGCGGGCGATCGTTTTGATGCGCATGATTTCTTGTCAGATGTTGCTAAAGCTGGAGCAGTCTGCGCACTGGTCAGCAATCAGGATAAATGTCCGGCCAACTTGCCAGCAGTATGCGTCCCCAATACACGTATTGCTCTAGCTGAGCTTGCTAAAGCGTGGCGTCTGCAGCACCTCATTCCTTTGGCATTAGTTACAGGAAGTAATGGAAAAACAACTGTTAAAGAAATGATCGCTTCCATTTTTAAGGCAGCTGTTGGCGAAGAAAATACCCTAGTCACCAAGGGAAATTTAAACAACGATATCGGTCTACCACTCACTTTACTTAAGTTGCAATCGAGCGATCGCTTAGCTGTAGTTGAACTTGGCATGAATCATCCTGGTGAGACAGCTCAACTTGCCGCTATTGCACAGGCCAATATCGCGCTTATAAACAATGCTCAACGTGAGCATCAGGAATTCATGACTACTGTTGCTGCAGTGGCAGAGGAGCACTCAGACGCTATTCGCGCTTTGCCAAAAGATGGGGTTGCTGTCTTTCCTGCAGATTCAGAGTTTGCTAGTGTTTGGCGTGAGGCTGCCGCTGAACGTCAGGTAATAGATTTTGTTCTGTCATCGCCACAAATGGAGATAAAAGCTTCTGTTGCTGGACGACTCTTAAGTAATGGACTTGTACAAGTTCAGGCAGAGCAAGGATCTATTGAGATTCGCCTCAATACCTTGGGAAGTCACAATGTGCGTAATGCACTGGCTGCAAGTGCTGTAGCTTTGGCAGCGGGCGTAGGCCTTGAAAAAATAAAACAAGGCTTGGAATCCTTTTCTCCTGTGAATGGTCGGATGCAGGCTAAAAAACTCGACCCAAATCACACTCTGATCGACGATAGCTATAACGCCAACCCTGACTCAGTAAGGGCAGCAATTGACGCGCTCAAGCAGTCTGGAAATTTATCGTGGTTGGTGCTGGGAGATATGGGTGAAGTGGGAGACCAAGGTCCAGAGTTTCATCGTGAGGTAGGTGCTTATGCTGCCGAGCAAGGAATCACAAAACTTTTTGCACTTGGTCAGCAAAGCCAGCTAGCGGTTCAAGGCTTTGATGATGTCAAGAAAAATGGCACCCTTGCAAGTGCAAAACATTTTTCCGATATGGATAGTCTGATCGCACAAGTGCGAGATGCTTTCTATGCCCAATCCAGTGGTAGCAATCAGCATTTAAATATTTTGGTTAAAGGTTCGCGATTTATGCGTATGGAGCGTGTAGTACAAGCCTTATTAGAGGAGGCTAAAACATGCTCTTAATATTGGCTCAGTGGCTGCAAGACGACTACGGCTTCTTTCGAGTCTTTAACTACATTACTTTTAGAGCGGTGATGGCAACTGTAACCGCGCTTCTAATTGGTTTAGCTGCTGGTCCTTGGGTAATCCGTAAATTGGCTGCCTTAAAAATGGGTCAAGCAGTCCGTACAGATGGGCCGCAAACCCATTTAGTGAAATCAGGTACGCCTACGATGGGCGGTGTTTTGATTTTGATCGGCATCTTTATCTCTTGCATGCTTTGGGCGGATTTAAGCAATCGCTTTATTTGGATTGTGATGATTGTGACTTTCGGATTTGGTATGGTTGGATGGGTCGACGACTATCGTAAGGTAGTCTACAAAGACCCCAAAGGCATGGCTTCCAGAGAAAAGTTCTTTTGGCAAACCTTGATTGGTTTATTTGCAGCAATTTATTTGGCCTTCTCGGTATCTGAAGTAAACAACCTGAAGGTATTGCAACTCTTTTACGAATGGATAAAGAGTGGCTTTGCATTAGATCTGCCTGCCAAGACCAATCTACTCTTGCCATTTATCAAAGAAGTTAGCTACCCATTGGGCGTAATGGGCTTCATCATTTTGAGCTACTTAGTAATTGTTGGTAGTAGTAATGCCGTCAATCTAACTGATGGCCTAGATGGATTAGTCATCATGCCGGTTATTTTGGTTGGTGCAGCCTTGGGTGCGTTTGCCTATGTGATGGGTAATGCCATCTATGCTAAATACCTATTGTTTCCCTATATTCCAGGCGCGGGTGAGCTATTGATCTTTTGTGGTGCTATGGGTGGAGCTGGCCTAGCTTTCCTTTGGTACAACGCACATCCAGCACAAGTATTTATGGGTGACGTTGGCGCGCTTGCATTAGGTGGTGCACTTGGAACTATTGCAGTGATTGTGCGTCAAGAGATTGTGCTCTTTGTGATGGGCGGAATCTTTGTTGCGGAAACTGTTTCCGTAATGTTACAAGTGGTGTGGTTCAAATTAACGAAGAAATATTTTGGGGAAGGGCGCCGTATTTTCCGCATGGCTCCTTTGCATCATCATTTTGAATTAGGTGGCTGGAAAGAGACGCAAGTGGTTGTACGTTTCTGGATCATTACCATCCTCTTGGTGTTAATTGGTTTATCTAGCTTGAAATTACGGTGAGCCAAAAGTAAATATGTTGACCATACAAAATACCTTCGCTAACGAAAGCCTCATGGCTAATGAGGGCTATCAAACACCTCACCGATTCCTGATTTTGGGCTTGGGCGAATCTGGTGTTGCAATGGCTAAGTGGTGCTTACACAATGGTGCAGAGATTCGCCTAGCAGATACGCGTGATCAAGCGACATTAAGTGCGCGTCAAAATGCATGGCTAGAGGAACTTCGTATTGCTGGCTTAAAAGATATTTGTTTTGGCCCGCTGGATGAAAACTGGTTGAAGAATATTGATGTAATTGGTATTAGCCCAGGCTTATCGCCTCTGCAGGAGCCTACTCAATCATTTCTGGCCAAAGCTGAGCACGCTGAAATTGATGTGTGGAGTGAAATTGAATTTTTTGCTCGCGCTATTACAGCCTTAAGCAGAATGGCTGCGCTTCAAGAATCCAGTTACTCAACAGCAGTACTTGCGGTGACAGGTACCAATGGCAAAACAACGACTACTGCATTAACTGGTCAATTATGTGAACGCGCTGGCAAGCGTGTTGCTGTCGCCGGAAATATTAGTCCAGCTGCGTTGGATAAGTTGATGACTTGTTTAGAGGGAGCTGATCAACTAGAGGATATGCCCGATGTTTGGGTATTAGAGTTATCTAGCTTTCAGTTGGTGTATACCCATACCTTAAATGCAACTGCTGCAACAGTTTTAAATATTACCCAAGACCATTTGGATTGGCATGGTGATATGCAAACTTATGCAGAAGCTAAGGCAAAAATATTTGGTCATGACACTGTATGCATATTGAATCGTGACGATTCTTTGGTGATGTCATTGATTTCTGATGCACAAAAATCAGAAAAATCAGTTATTACCTTTGGCTCCAATCGTCCAGATGAGCAGGGCGCTTTCGGAATTGAGCATGATTTGCGAGCAGGCGGAATTGATTGGCTTGTTTGGGCAGAGGTAGATGAGGATATTGAGCCAAAACCTAAGCGTCGTCGTAAATTGGCTGCCATTGTAGAAGACGAGCCTTTGCGTTTGAAGCGCTTAATTCCTGCAGATGCATTGCGTATTCGTGGCCGTCACAATGCATTAAATGCTTTGGCCGCACTTGCATTAGCACGTGCTGCCAATTTACCAATGAATGTTTTGTTGCATGGTTTGCGTGATTATCACGGTGAACCACATAGAGTCCAAAGTATTGCAATTGTTAAAGATGTTGAATACGTTGATGACAGCAAAGGCACAAATGTAGGTGCGACTGTTGCCGCTTTAAATGGCCTAGGTAGTAACGAATCTGGCAAAAGAATTTGGTTAATAGCTGGTGGAGATGGCAAGGGTCAGGATTTTGGCCCATTACGGGAACCAGCTTTGCGTTTTGTCAAAGGCGCTTTTTTAATTGGTAAAGATGGGGGCACTATTGGCAAGGCCCTTGGCGACAGTATTCCTTGCACAATGAGCGGCACTTTGGCGGCAGCTGTTCAGGCTGCTGCTACCCAAGCCGTATCTGGAGATTTGGTCTTGTTATCCCCAGCTTGTGCAAGTTTCGATCAGTTTAAAGATTACGTTGAACGTGCACGAGTCTTTGCTGATGAAGTTGAAGAATTGGGAATGCGCTTTGAAGGAGTGCAAGCATGAACTTAAAAGATAAATTTTTTCCTGAAAATCGTCTGGGCCTAAATCGCTTTTGGAATTTTTCCCGAGGCGGTATCGATAACTTCCGTACTGGCTTAAGAGATGCGGTATCAGGCGTTGAGCAAACCCGTTCTCGCATGATGGAGTACGACCAATTACTTGTGTGGGCAGTGTTGTCACTCATGCTGATTGGGCTGGTCATGGTGTATTCAGCTTCTATTACCTTGGCTGACGGTCCTAAATACGCTAATTACAGTAGCAACTATTTCTTGATTCGCCATATGATTTCTCTGGTGATTGCAATTAGTGTTGGAATTTGGGCTTTCAAGATCCCAACAAAGGTTTGGGATCGTTATTCCCCGGTCATTTTTGGCTTTACTGTTTTGCTATTGATAGCAGTGCTGATTCCAGGTGTCGGTAAGGGCGTTAATGGAGCTAAGCGTTGGATACCTTTAGGTTTAATGAACTTTCAGCCCTCTGAGTTAATGAAATTTGCAGCAGTCATTTTTGCAGCCAGCTATACCGTTCAACGCCAAGAATACTTGCATTCTTTTGTTAAAGGCATGCTTCCAATGGGAATTGCAGTTGCTCTTGTTGGTGGCCTATTAATGGCTGAGCCGGATATGGGTGCATTTGTAGTTGTTGCGCTGATTGCCTTCGGTATTTTATTTTTAGGCGGCATTAACGCCAAATTATTTGGCGGCTTGATTGCGGTTGGTTTGATGAGTGCTGCAACCATGATTGCGCTGTCCCCATTTAGACGTGGGCGTATGCTTGCCTTTATGGATCCATGGCAGGTGGATAACGCTGCGAATAAGGGCTATCAGTTAACACATTCGTTAATGGCCTTTGGCCGCGGCGAATGGTTTGGCACAGGTCTTGGCGGTAGCGTAGAAAAATTACATTACTTACCAGAAGCCCATACCGATTTCATCATGGCGGTGATAGGTGAAGAGCTTGGCTTTGTTGGTGTAGTCGTGATGATCTTCTTGTTCTATTGGATTGTTCGTCGTGCATTCTTAATCGGCCGTACGGCCCTGCAATTGGATCGCAGTTTTGCGGGTCTTGCTGCAAAGGGTGTGGCTATTTGGATCGGTTGGCAGGCATTCATCAATATGGGTGTAAACCTGGGCCTATTGCCAACTAAGGGTTTAACTCTTCCTTTGGTAAGTTATGGCGGCTCTGGCATTTTGATGAATGCCGTTGCTGTAGCAATGCTGCTTCGTATTGATTATGAGAATCGTATTTTGATGCGCGGAGGGAAGTTGTGACAAGACCCTCGATTTTGGTGATGGCTGGTGGAACCGGTGGGCACATCTTCCCGGGACTTGCTGTCGCTGAATATTTGCGAATTTGCGGATGGAGTGTTTCTTGGTTGGGTAACCAATCAGGCATGGAGTATCGCCTCGTGAAGTCTTGTGATTTTCCATTTGAGGCTGTTGAATTTGGTGGCTTGCGGGGCAAAGGTTTAAAAGCAAAACTGATGTTGCCAATCAATTTAATGCGGGCATGTTTTCAAAGCTGGAAAATCATGCGGCGTTTAAAGCCTAGTGTTGTATTAGGAATGGGGGGGTACATTACCTTCCCAGGCGGCTTAGTAACAAAGCTGTTGAAGCGACCGCTGGTGTTGCATGAAGCCAATTCTGTACCTGGTAGCGCAAATATCGCACTGTCTAAAATTGCTATGCGGGTGCTCACTGGCTTCCCGAACACCATGCCAAATGCAGAGTGGGTAGGCAACCCTATTCGGGAAGAGTTTGACCATATAGCTTCACCAGCGATGCGTTACGAACAGCGGCAGGGCCCTCTATCTATATTGATAGTAGGCGGTAGTTTGGGCGCAGCAGCGCTCAATGAAAATATTCCTGCTGCACTGGCCTTAATTCCACTCGAGTCTCGGCCACAGATTACGCATCAAGCAGGTGATAAACATTTGGCAGAATTACAAAAGCGGTACGCTGATTTAGGGGTAGCGGCTAACATCCTGCCATTCATTGATGACATGCCAACAGCCTATGCACAGGCAGATTTAGTCATTTGCCGCTCTGGCGCCATGACAGTTTCAGAATTGGCTGCTTGTGGCGTAGCTTCATGCCTAATTCCTTTTCCACATGCGATTGATGATCACCAAACTGCGAATGCTCGATTCTTATCGGATGCAGATGCAGCAGTGCTTTTACCTCAGAAAAATCTGAATCCTCAAGATTTAGCATTGATGATCCAAAACTTGAATCGCGCAGATTTAAAAGTGATGGCATTACGTGCGCACGCTGTAGCTAAGCCAAATGCAACTCAGCGTGTCGCTGAAGTTTGTGCTGATTGTGCAGGGGTAGGAATATGAAGCATATCGTTCAACAAATTCACTTCATTGGTATTGGTGGCGCGGGAATGAGCGGTATTGCCGAAGTGCTTTTAAATTTGGGCTACCAAGTTTCCGGCTCAGATTTAGCGGAAGGTGCTGTAACTAAACGTTTAAAAGAGTTAGGCGCAGTCATTCACATTGGTCATGACCCAAAAAATATTGGAACTGCAGAGGCGGTAGTGATCTCTACTGCGGTTACTGGAAACAATCCTGAAGTATTGGCTGCTCGCGCCGCTAAGATTCCAGTAATTCAGCGAGCTGTTATGTTGGGTGAGTTAATGCGCCTAAAGCAGGGCATTGCTATTGCTGGTACCCACGGCAAAACCACTACAACTAGTCTTGTTGCTTCAGTGTTAGCTGAAGGCGGCCTGGACCCTACGTTTGTGATTGGCGGAAAGCTTAATTCAGCAGGTGCTAATGCGCGCTTAGGTCGCGGGGATTTCATTGTGGTTGAGGCTGATGAATCTGATGCATCTTTCTTACAATTATTCCCGGCGATGGAAGTAGTCACCAATATTGATGCTGATCACATGGATACCTATCAGCATGACATGGCGCGATTGAAGCAAGCATTTGTTCAGTTTATTCAACGCATGCCCTTTTATGGTGTAGCCGTACTTTGTATTGATGATGCTAATGTGCGCGACATTATTCCATTCGTATCGCAGCCAATACTGCGTTATGGTTTATCTGAAGATGCGGATATTCGGGCCAGCAATATTCGTGCTGACGGAACTCAGATGCATTTTACTGTTGATCGTCGTACCGTTCGCAGGCATGGCAATAAGCCTGGACCGTTAAATATCACCCTGAATTTGCCTGGCTTGCATAACGTTCGCAATGCTCTTGCTGCGATTGGGATTGCCACAGAATTAGGAGTTGGAGATGAGGCGATTACAAAAGCACTTTCAGAATTTGATGGCGTTGGTCGTCGCTTCCAGCGCTACGGCGATATACCTTTAGCCTCTGGCGGTAGCTTTACTTTAATAGATGACTATGGTCATCATCCGGTTGAAATGGCAGCCACATTAGCTGCGGCACGCGGAGCTTATCCAGATCATCGTTTGGTCTTGGCATTCCAGCCACATCGTTTTACAAGAACACGTGATTGTTTTGGAGAGTTTGTACAAGTCATTAGAAATTTTGACGCCTTAGTCCTTACGGATGTATATCCAGCTGGTGAGGCAAAAATTCCAGGAGCAGATGGCAAGAGTTTGATGAAAGCCGCTCTCGCAGAGGATAAGCATTCTAGGGCTTTGTTAGATTCTGCTGCAGTTGTTTATGCGGCAAACATTGCTGAGATGCCAGAAAAATTGGCTCAAGTTTTAAAAGATGGGGATGTATTAATTACGATGGGCGCTGGTTCAATTTCTGCTTTGCCACATACCTTGTCGGAGGCAAAGAATGTCTAATACAACTATTCATTTGAAGTCTTGGGGTGAACGCGTTAAGGCCACCCTTGCTGATCTGAACGTAAAGTCTTTAGGTCGCGTGGGAGTATTGCTAGGTGGAAAATCTGGTGAGCGAGAGATTTCCTTAATGTCTGGTAATGGTGTTTTGGAAGCATTACTTTCAAAGGGTGTAGATGCTCATGCATTTGATCCCGGTCTGCGCTGCCCAACTGAATTGGCTCAAGAAAAATTTGATCGTATTTTCATCTCCTTGCACGGTCGATTTGGTGAAGATGGAACAATTCAAGGCCTGTTAGAGCTTTTAGATCTTCCTTACACTGGTAGTGGAGTATTGGCATCTGCTCTAGCGATCGACAAAATTGCTACCAAACAAATATGGATTAGCGCTGGCTTATCTACGCCTGAATATGAAGAGCTCACTGCAACAAGTGATTGGAATGCAGTAGTT
>Ga0114968_10000482_pt1 | contig 30006 bp, 27 predicted proteins | sample M_130807_EF_Meta_FD_87020 | JGI IMG/M metagenome (GOLD analysis project Ga0114968, IMG submission 87020) | Freshwater microbial communities from Lake Montjoie, Canada to study carbon cycling - M_130807_EF_MetaG | ecosystem: Environmental > Aquatic > Freshwater > Lake | place: Lake Montjoie... | reverse complement strand
TTATTTATATATTATAAATATATAATTTCTTTTTGTATTGTTTTTATTAATTTATATTTGAACGATTATTATAAAAATAATGTGCGTGATTAATGAGTTGCATATATAACCCCGAAATAATATTTCAAAAATATATAATTATATAATAAACAATACTTATTATAATTATTATAATTATACAAATATAAAAACAATGAATCCTTTGTCTTGTTTAAAAGAAGAAATACATAATATGAAAATAATAAATGATAATAAAAACATCCGTAATTTTGATTATGAAAAATTAGAAATATGCATTTATATATTGAACCACTTTTTACATAGTTATTATAAATATTTTCAATATATCGATAAACATATTTTTGCAGAATTTACACCTTGTGGTTTTCTTGAAGAAAAAGAAATATTAGAATTTAGCATTCGTAAAATGTTAAATGAGGTTACATTATCGAATGTTACAGAAAATGTAATTTATTGGAGCATAGTGTATTATTATTTTAATACAATTGTAGTGGAATATAACGCACTTATGGTATTCAATCAATATAAATTAAACAAATATATATATAAAAAACTTATTCCAGAACTAGAAAAACAACAAAATATAACAAAAATACAAAAAATAAAAGATATGCTTTTGTTAGATACAGAAGTAACAGAAATATCAAATTTAATACTTCATATTTCATGCTCTGACGATTTATGGACACAATGCATACGAAAAATAATACATTATTCCGGTACAGATGAATCGTATGAATTATTGGCAATAAAATAAAAATAATATTAAAACTGATACGGTTATGGTGTGTTTTCTAAGTTCAATTTCATTTTATTTTTTAATTTAAAAAAAAATTGATTTAAAGATAAACCCGTAGTATAAATCATAAACATATAACATGTCAAACGCAATCATCGACGGAACTAATATTGATACTAATGTCTTCTCATATTCTGCTCCTAAGGCACATGCCTCTGGAGGGAAGGTTGTGAATTTATATAATAAGAATTCAAGAGAATCGCTTACTATTGCGACTCCACTTATTCTTACTTGGGGTGCACAAGAAGGTAAGGATACTGCAGGCAATACGACTGGTAAATGGACTATGTCTTTGCAATTTCCAAATGCAGAATATCCTAATCAAGATTGTGAAGACTTTTTGAAATCAATGAAGGCATTGGAAGCAAAAGTTAAGGCAGATGCAATGGCAAACTCAAAGGAGTGGTTTGGTAAGACAATTACAAGTACGGAGGTAATGGATGAGAAGTTTAACGTAATGCTTCGTCATCCTAAGTTCAAAGGATCACAAGAGCCAGATACTTCAAAGTCACCTACAATGACTGTTAAGATCCCCTGTTGGAATGGTGTGTGGAAGTCTGAGATTTATGATGAAGACGGAGTTCCATTATTTGTGAACGGAAAGGTAAATGGTCATTTGTCACCATTGGAGTATATTAAGCCAAAGATGCATGTCATTGCTCTTATCCAGTGCGGTGGTCTTTGGTTTATTAACGGTAAGGTTTCGATTACATGGAATCTAAAGCAAGCAATTGTTCAAAAGCCAAAGGAAAGTATGGAAGGACAATGCTTTCTTAGACCAAAGGTGCAAGAAAAGGAACGAATGAAGGCGATGGCTCCCCCAGAAGATGTAGATCCTGAAGGAGTTGTCACCGCAGTAGTGGATGATAGTGATGATGAAGAGGATTATCCAGCTCCTCAACCAGTTGCTAGAAGTGAAGAAGAACAACAATCAATTCCTGCAGTTGAGACCCAACAACCTGTTGCAGTTCAACCAGACGAAAGTAAGAAAAAGCGTGTAGTTGCAAAGAAGAAGACTACAGATGCATAATTTATTTGTAAAAAGATAAAACGATAAAAAGTAATAAAAGATAAATACGTAATAAAACGATAAAAAGTAATAAAAGATAAAAAAGTAATAAAAGATAAATACGTAAAATGAAACAAATAAAAATTATAATAAAAAAATAATAACCCCTTATTTTTTTATTTCATAATATAAATATTGAAATACTTTTTTGGTAATATACACTATTATTCCAATATGATTTTTGCAATAATATCACCTCGTTCAGAAACATCATATACATCTTCTTTTTCTTTTGTTAATCCTTTGTTTTGAATTCTATAATATTGTTCTCTCTTCATATGCAAATTGGAAATGGGAATTGAAAAAAAACTATCTCCGATCATAAAATCTACCGTTGTTTCTTTTATTATTAATTTTGGTATGCAATCAATTGAAACCTTTACATTGATATGTATATTATTATCATCATCTATTTTAATATGTTCTTCTAATTCTGGTTCGCATAATACCATTATTTCACAGTTTGGTCCATCAAAATAATGTTCATTGTACCATAAAGGTACTAAATATAACTCATTTTCTACATACAATTTATAAATGTTATTGTGTAATAAATCATTTATATTTGGGTTTAATTTATATATTTGAATATGGTTAAACTTCTTAATGATAATTTCTTTTACCTCTTCTAAAATTTCTTGGCTAATATGAAAGATATAATGATTTTTAGAGAGAAAAGAATAAAATTTTAATGCGGTTTCTTTATCCAGTTCATCAAATAATGTGACGGATATTTTTTTTACAGTATCAAAATGAAACAAAATTTCTTTTATAATTTTACTAAAAAGTGTTATATATTGTATTTCTTTTTTCTCTAATATACTCTTTAAAAATAATTGCAACATATTGTAATACATGGTAGATGAAGAATTCGTTTCATTATCATAATCTGGGTATGAATGTGCATTTTCTTCTACATCTAAAAAACAATATTCCTTTTTTAAAAACTCATAAGCTTCATTAATTTCTCTAAATTTTTCATTGGATGTAGGAGTATTACCATTTTTATCTGGATGATTTTTTAGTGCTAATTTATGATACTGTTTTTTTAAATAGGTTATTGTTATTTTGTGAATATCGTCAATCTCTAATATTTGCATTGATTTTGTATAATCCATTTACTGTAAATATAAAATAAATATAAACTTTAAGTATTAAATGTGTCATATTTTGAATTATATATTTTGAATTATATATTTTATATGTAAAATATATAATAGAATGGCGATTCATACAAGCAGTAATATTTACACAAGAGGCATACCAAAAAATTATTCGACTTTTTTTTTAGTAGCACAAACAAATAATACAATTCAAGTTCCTATGCATAGATATTTAAAACAATATTCTTTTTACAATAGAAATACTATAAATGCAATCAATCGACGAAATACATATCCATGGAAAGTATAATGTATTATATATTTCATCATTGTAAATCGTGAACAAGTTGAATAATGTAAAATAAATAATTTTCTAAATGATATATTGGTCGATAGTTATTATTGTAATATTGAAAGAAACAGTATGTTTTTATCATTATTTCTGATAAATACCGACTTTTAAGTTTATTATTTTGTATTAACGTTGAAAGAATATACCATACACACTCGTATATATCTAAATCATAAATAAAAATATCGTAAATAATATCTCTAAATTTTAAAAACTGTATATCTTTATATTGAATTATATTTTCTATGATTTTATTGCATATTATTTTATATTGTTTCATGATTTCTTGATTTGGAGTATGAAGTATTTTTATATTTGTAATATCTTCTAATAACAAATTATTGGAAATGCTTTTTTTTACACATTTTTTATATACCGACTTTGATGGTCTTGCAACATGTATTATTTGACAACAGTTTAGAATATTATCTGGGATGAAACTTAATTCTTCTGAAATTAAAATAAATTTTATGTCTAACGAAAAAGAATTATTTCGTTGCATGTAACTATAAAAATTATCCAATAATTCACTGTGAATATCATGAAAATATTTACAAACAATTATACCTGATTTTTCCGTTTTTGCAGAAATACTATCTATTATTTGTTGATATATTTCGTGCCATAATAATTTTGAGTTGCAACCTAACAATGACATATCAATCTCGTAGTGAATATCACTGATTTTAAAAAAATAAGATTGTTTGTTGAACATTACAGTAATTTTTTTTTCATATTTTAGTTCTGTAGGACTGTATTTTTTTATAGAACTTAACATTTGACTATATTTACCTACTCCACTTGGACCAAAAAAAAGGATATTTTTTAAATCAATTAATTTATTTGGAAATTTGTCATATATCTTTTTCAATTTTGGATGTAAATTTATTTTATTGTTTTCAATTAAATATTCTTCAAAATGGGTTTCGTAAAATTTCATTACTATACTATAAAAACATTCTTTATTAGCTTTTATAACTAATTTTTTATTTTTGGTTTTATATTATATTTATTATTTACATTGCATTTATTTTTCAACGTATATTCTTTTTTATTTTTGTTTGATTCTTTTAGAATTTAAAAACAATCTGCATAATAATAGTAATAATAACTATATTATGAACATTGTAAAACAATTAGATCAATATGATGAATCATGTGTTTATTTTGGGGAACCTATTAAAAACAATGTAATGAATGACAGTGTTTTTATTCGTATATTGTATTCTAATTCACTTATGACCTTGAGCGGAATTTATTTATTAATAAATATACAGGAGTTAGAATGTGAAAAATATTATAACAAATTTAAATGTTCATTTAATACAGAGAGACATATTGGTATTATTCATAAATTAAAACAATTTGAAATTGATTTATTAGAAAAAATAGAAATCAAAAATAAACTCCCACAATATAAAATTTATGATTTGTTTAAAAATGGCGTTTTTAAATTTTTTAATGAAATTATTACAAGAGAAAATAATACTTTTATATTAAAAATATCAGGAATATGGGAAACGCCATATACATATGGGTTGACTTATAAATTAATTTCTGTTCAACCCGAGTAATGTATATTTATATTTATCCATCTGTTCTAAAATATTTTAATATAGAATACATAATTAATGTCAATATTAATATTAATGTACCAAATAAATAAAGAAGACTATACATAGATTTTGATATTTTTTTTGTAGCTTCAAAACTATCTGATTTAATATTAGTATATATTATGTAAAGTTGTGCAAGAAGTAAAAAAGAAATGATTTGACTAAAATTATAAAAAGTTGGTAATACATGATTTTCAATGATGGGTGTTTTATAATAAATAAATAAATACAATAAAAATCCCATAGTTCCTAATGTCAACATAAACGGTCCTAATGTCATTATCATCGTAATTATTGCTTGAAACATTGATTTACCATTTGTTACTTGTAAAATATTTTTGGTTAAAATAATTAAAATCAACAAAATAGATAATATTAATAAAATATACCCTGCAAGTGTAGAATTAAATTTTGTTTCGCCACTTGTAGAAAAACTTATTAAAAAACAAATTATACAAACCATCATAAAAGCTTTATATACTGAAGAATACCATGTACTCATTACTATATATAAATACTATATTATTTACATATGGTAGGACTTAAGAAATATTATGTGTATTTTTAATCCAATTTTTTAAAATATGCATATCACATGTTTTATAATCATTTTGTGTATCTTTATAAAATGAATGTAAATCATAAAAAAGCGGTTTTTTCATTTTTGGAGTTTTGTACAAAATATAATCTCTTTTTGCTCCATTACCCTTGCGAATCGAAATAGCAGAACTAACTTCTCGTATAATATTGCTTCCTTCTTCTAAATATTTGGTTACTTCATCAAAAGTAATATTTTCTAAAGGACGATTCCCAAGTTCTTTTAATGTTTTGGAATTCTCTCCCCATGTAATATATAATCCATATTTCCCCTTTTTTATTATAACATCATCCCCTTTATAGTTTCCTAAAATATTCTGTTTTTTTTTCACATTCAAATCTATTATTTCTTCTAATTTGATTTCACTACTTTCTATTTGATGAATATCAATATCCTTTTTTACAGGCTTGAAAGATATTTCTTCTTTACCATTTATAGTTTCAGTATGTTTAATAACTGGACCATATTTACCTATCATATACGTATTTGATTCATCAATTTTAAACTCTATTTTATTTTGTTCTTTTATCCCTAGAATCAACCTATCGATCTCTGCGTTGCAATTACTGCATACATCTTGCCAAACCATTTCTCCTTTTGAAATTGTATCTAAATCATCTTCCATTTTTTTTGTATAATCATAGTTAAAAAGAGAGAAAAAATGTGTATCCAAAAAATCCATAATAATTGTTCCTAGTGTTTGCATAACAAGTTTATTTTTTTCATTTCCAAATTCTTTTTCATTTTCTTTTTCTATTATGGTTCCATCTTCTAATTCAAAATCCTTGCATATTATTTTCTTACCTGAAATATTTGTTTTTTTCACGTATTCGCGTTCTTGAATTTTTTCTACAATAGAAGCAAAGGTAGATGGTCTACCAATACCTTTTTCTTCTAATATTTGTATCAATCTTGCTTCAGTGTAGTGTTGTTTTAACCCTTTCAAAGTAACCGATGCCATTATTTTTTTATACGGAATAATTTCTTTTTGTTTTATATTTTGCAAATATGTATATTCCTTTGTATTTTCTTTGCATTTTTTGCTTACAATCATCCAGCCTGGAAAAGAGACCTGTTCGCATGTATGTTTGAATATATGGTTATTATATCCTGAAATGCTTGCCGTAATCGCATAAAAAAAAGCACTAGACATACAACTCTGTAATGTATTCTCCCAAATGAGTTTATACATTTTTTTCTCCTTAGAATTTACATTTTCTGGGAGTTCGTAGAGAGAAATATTAGTAGGACGAATTGCTTCATGTGCATCTTGCGTAATTATATTGGTGTTGTTTTTATTTTTTGTCTTATTGTTATGAAATTGCATTTGGTTTGAGTTCATATTCGCATTTCTGTTTTCTATATTTTCATTTATATATTTTTCTCCTTCGGCATAATTACGTGTAATGTATTCTTTCACATTTTCTATAAATTCACTACTATATGTTTTACTATCTGTTCTCATATATGTTATATATCCTTCTTCATATAGAGTTTGACACAATTTCATTGTTTCCTTTGGAGTAAAATGCAATTCATTTGATGCAATTTGTTGTATTTTGCTTGTAGTAAAAGGTTCTGGAGGTTTTTTTTCAACTTGGATAGGCAATGTACAAGAATAGGAGTGTGAATGATGTATGCTTTGAGATAAAAAATCTTGTACTTCTGTATCTGTTTCCATTTGAACATTTAATTCAAAAGGAATATTCATTTTTGTAAAATAGCCTTGTATATTATATACCTTCTTTGCTTCTTCTTTGTTTATTTCTTGTTGATTCTCATAAATAACTCGTAATGCAGGGGTTTGACATCTACCTGCAGAAAGAGATTTCTCTGCGTATTTGGTAATATATTTCCACAATATAGGAGATACTTTATATCCTACTAATAAATCTAAAATTTGTCTCGTTTGTTGGGCATGTACTAAATTCATGTCAATGCATCTAGGATTTTTGATTGCTTTTGTAATTGCACTTTCTGTAATTTCATGAAATATTACACGTTTGGTTTTAAATGCATCTAATTTAAATACATCACATATTGCCATTGCAATTCCTTCGCCTTCCCGATCTGGGTCACTGCATATTATAACTTCGTCAAATTCTTTTATTTTTTTACGAATAGCTTCTGTATTTTTTATTTTGAGTTTAATTAGTTCATAATCACATGCGAAATTATTTTCAATATTGATATTTTTCAATGAATTTAACTCTGTAATGTGTCCCATTGTAGCAACTACTTCATAAATATGAAAGTCATCATTATCATTCAAATACTTTTCTATTTTTTTGCATTTGGAAGGTGATTCAACTATAACTAGATACTTCATATAAGTTACATATCAATCTTTATTTTTATGTTATTATTGCACTTCTATTATAATAATTTGTAATAATAAAATATTGTTGTATATTAATGACTACACCATCCAAAACAAAAACGAGAAGCAAAACAAAACAAGTAAAAACAAAAATAAAAAAGCATAATAAAACAATTCGTTTCAAAAACCCAATTGACAAATCAAAAATCATCAAAGATGTAAACAATAAAAGTTTAAATCAAGTAGATAGAGAGAAAAGTATAGCTTGCTATTTAGCGAATGACAATAAGGTAATACAATTTGCAAGTACTGTTTTTTATTTCATTCTTTCTTATTGGAAAAAACATTATCCTACAAAATGGAAATCTATTATTCAGGATGAAATGTTGGAAGATATAGAAAAGAAACTTATAAAAAAGATTGGATTTTCTATCGAAGAGAGAAATAAAGTATTTGAAATATTTGATAATGGAAACAAAATAGAGTTTTATGCATATTTACAAGATAAATTTTTTAAAGTGACATCTACATTGAATAACTTTGCAAAACCAATATTTATTTATTATCATGTGTCTGTAAGTAAAAAATTACAAGATATTTTCATTCGTAATTTAAAATCTTTATTTTTAATAAAAACCATAACATGGAGTGAATTTACAAAAACATTTTCAAGTGTAATTAATAAAACAAAAGACAACAAAGATTATATAAATTTTTGTTATTTCATATTTGATATTATTATTTATGGTAGTAAAACAACATCTCAGTCATTGTACAATAAAAATCTTTCTTATCTTGAATTTATTCGAAAAAATATAAACGAAAAAGATAAAAATAAAGTTGCTAATTTAAAACATATTAATGTATGTAATAAATCAAGTGTTTCAGATGTTCAATTTAAAGAATACTCAATATATAACGCACAAAATGTATATAAAGTAGACAAAAAATCGCCATATGGAATAATTATGCAAGAATATAAGGAACCTTATTTATCTGGGCCATCTGGATCTACCGCAATTTTATATATAAATTTGTTTCAAATGTATAATTTTCAACATACAAAAAAAAATATAATCATGTTATTGTCTATGTTAGTTGCAGACTATGTTCCTTTATGGCATACTATTCCAGAAATTTTATTAAGTTTTAATGCAGAAATACAAAATATAGATATTCCACATTATAAAATAGAACAAGACCCAGTTGATTATGTTGTAAATATTATCAAACCTTACATCTATATATGATTATTCTACGATTATTCTACAATTATTCCACAATTCCTACATAAGATAGATTGTGATGTGGGTTAAAAAGAACATATTCTTTAATATTCATTTTATATACAATAAAATCGGGGTACCAAAAACTTCTTGTATTTTCTTGAAAAACCCCTTCTATTTTGTATTTTTTGGGAAGAAGCATACATAGATTATTCAATGCATGTTTGTCAAATAAATAAATGGATAATCTATTATGTTTTGTATTATCTATTTTATTCAAGAAAAAGTAATAATTGATTTTTACAGTTAATTTATCTGTAATATCATTCCCTTCCCTTGTTTCCATTTGAATAAATTTACGTTGAATTAAAAAACGAACAAATTTCATAAATTGATATTGTTGTTCTGCAGATATATAACCATACGCAAATTGAAATTCATAATAAGCTCGTTCATTATTCGACATGTATAAATAATCATTTTGAATATTGTTTTCTTTTGTTACTTTTTTTATTTTCTCCAGATCTCCACTATTTATTGTAATGCATGGAACCAATTGAATATTTGAATGAAATGAGGTTTGGAATAACCTTTTAAAAAAAATATAATTTTTTGTATTCATATTCAAGAGATACGCCGGTTTTTTTATTTTCCATTGATAAATATTGGTTTCGGTTGTTTTGTAATGTCTTGCTTCTTCATAATCCCCAAACCAAGACATATTTCCATACAAACATGCATTATGATATTTCTTTTCTTCTTCTTTTGTATACTCTAAAATAGTTGCACCATGACTTTTTTTAGATGCGTACAAAGGAAATCCTAAATGTAGTGTTTTTAAAGAAGGTCTTGCATAATTTGTTTTCTTTTTCGTATGATTTGTATTCTTTTTTTTATTCAACGTCTTCATAAATATATTATACGTATAAAAATATATTTATCATTGCATTTTTTTGAATTGTTTCCAACTAATTTGGATTTCTGGTTTTTTGGGTTCAACTGAATTGGTTGATTCTTTATCCAATTTTTCCGCTTTTTTCAAACAACTATCAATGTATATTTCTTTCAAAATAGTTCCTACTTTAAAAGACCCTTCATGCTGATCTAACTCTTCATCTTCAATACTTTTTAATACATCGAGCAATTGAAAAAATAAATCCACATTTAATTCATCTTTTTTTAGTCTATTATAAATATCCGTATAATAATTAAATAAAAAGTTACATTCTGCTACACATTCTGCATGTATTTTTTCTTCATCGCCTCTATATTTAGCCTTTATAAAAATCATGTTATTCACTTCTTGTTTTAATAATTGACTGTGTTTTAAATTACGTATTAATTGTGTTTGATCATTCACATCATTTGCTTTTATCATATTTTGCAATTGTAATCTTTGGGATTCATTCATTATTATAATTGTATATAGTATTTTATTTTTAATTATAAAACTTAAATATATAATATTTTACATTTTTTAAAATATTATAATATATTATAATCAAATGGCTTCAACAACTAACAATGTACCAGGCATGAATCCGCCTACACAGGTCGGTATGATCGGTTCTAATCCTAAAGATTCAGCTATTCAATATGTAAATAATATGAATCAAAAGCAAACCGCTTTGTTGGGTGTTGCTGGTGGTGGATATATGAAACGTAAACAAACAAAACAAATGAGAAATAGAATGAGACAAAGCAGAATGAGACAAAGCAGAATGAGACAAAGTAGAGTGCGACGTGGAGGAGCAATTCCAGTTTACCAATATAATGTACCATACCCTGTTCAAAATGGACCTGGCCAAGATCCAAACTCTCAAATTGTTGCGAATGCTACTAGTGGAACACAAAATGCTGCAAATGCAGTATATGATTCACAAGCAACAAATATGTCTGGCGGTCGTCAAACTAAAAAAAAATCATTTCGTAAAAGATCTAAAAAAAGTGGAAAAAGAAAAACACATTATAAAAGAAAAAAATAAAAATGTATATTTTGTGAAAAGTGTAAAAATATGATTTATAATTATATATTAATAATATAAGGTATGTCTTCTGGAAAAAGTTGGGTGAATTTTATATATATTAATTTAGCATTTGCAATCTATCTAGTAGGTGTATTTTACGTGAATCAATTAGAGCAAATTAAAGCAAATTGGCCTTTGTATCGTTGTAATCCAATGTATATGATGTTTGCAGAAGATGTTGAGAGTAATTTTACATATTGCATTCAAAATATGCAAACGAGTTATATGGGGGTGTTATTGCAACCTTTAACATATATAACAAGTCAATTGGGAACAACCTTTTCTAGTTTTGTAACTGATATTAATATGGTACGTGCAATGTTTAATAATGTTCGGACATTTTTCTCTTCTATTACAGGTTCTATATTCGGTGTATTTTTAAATTTAATCATTGAATTTCAAAAAATTATAATTGGTATTAAAGATATGGTTGGTAAAACAATTGGTATTATGGTTACAATAATGTATACGATTGAAGGAAGTATTTTAACAATGCAGAGCGCTTGGAATGGTCCACCTGGACAGATGGTACAAGCACTCGGTAAATGTTTTCATCCTACAACAAAGTTATTATTGCAAAATGGAAATATTGTTGCGATGAAAGATATACATTTAGGAGATGTGTTAGAGGACGGAAGTATTGTTGAAAGTACTATGCAAATTGATAATAAGAGAGATTCACAATTTATGTATAAAATAAAAGGGGTTGGAGTAAACAAAGAAGACATTTATGTAACTGGATCTCATTTAGTTTTTGATAAATGTAATAATCGATTTGTAAAGGTATTAGAATATGATAAAGCATTATTAACTATCGAAAAACCCGATTGGTTTTGTTGTCTTATTACAAACAATCATAAAATAAAAATTGGGGAAGAGGTATTTTGGGATTGGGAAGATCATTTTGTAAAAAAACAATAATTTAATAAATTACTCGATGAATTTTGCAAATGAATATTATCCAATTAGTATATATGAATGAAAATTTAGATAATAAAGAATTAGAAAATATACGGAATATGTATAAAAATTTAAATTATTTTGATCAGTATGGTCTTACTGTAATTGTATTTGTTTTAATTACGATTGTTACGGCAGTATTATATGCTTATTTTTATGCGAAAGCAAATATTCAACCAATTATTAACGATTGGCCAAATCAGAGATGCAAACCTTATTACATACCCTTAGCAGGGTTTATTAATAAACCAAAAAATATGACTGCGAGTGAATATACCGTGCAAAATTTTAATTACTGTACACAGAATATATTAACTAGTATTACTGGTACGATGTTAGAACCAATCACATATATAACAAACACCATAAGTAGTGTATCATCAGATTTTACGAATGATATAAATAGTGGACGTCAAATGTTTAATAAAGTAAGAACATATTTTCAAACCATTATTGAAGAAATTATGGGGAGAATTATGAATATCATGGTGCCTTTGCAACAAATCATTATTTCTTTTAGAGACATTCTTGGAAAAGTGCAAGGAATTATGACTACTAGTTTATTCACATTTCTTGGAACTTATTACACATTACAATCACTAATGGGGTCTATCGCTCAAGTAATTGTTGGGGTTTTAATTGGAATGGCAGCTTTGATTCTTCTTTTTTGGTTAATGCCTTTTACATGGGGAATGGCTATTTCTTTGACTACTATTTTTATTTCTCTTTCTATACCTTTGGCTCTTATGTTGGTTTTTTTTGTGGATGTTTTGCAGATTCAACCAAATGTCTCTATTCCAGGTTTAGCACCACCACCTACATTGAAATGTTTTGATAAAAATACTCTTATACTCATGAAAGACGGAACAAGTAAAAAAATAATGGATATTTGCATTGGAGATAAATTGTATCATGATGGGTTAGTTACTGCTAAAATAAAAATAGAAACAAAAGGATCCATCATGTATAAATTATGCGATGTTATAGTTTCAGACACACACTTAGTTCATTATAAAAATACATGGATAAGAGTATACGAACATCCTGATGCAATAAAAATAGATTATTATGATGAACCCTATTTGTATTGTTTAAATACATCATCTAAAAATATGTATATTAATTATATTCTGTTTTCAGACTGGGATGAGATGGTTGGTGATAATTTTACACATATTTTAAATAATAACTTTATGAAAAATAATAAAATGACAAGCAGTGAAATTCATGAAATATTAGATACTGGATTTTACGGTTCTACAAAAGTAAGACTTTTGAATGAATCAATCAAAAATATAAAAGATGTAAAAATTGGAGATATTTTAGAAAATGGAGAGAAAGTATATGGAATTGTAGAAATACATGGAGAAACTATAAAAAACCAGTATCAATATATTTTAGGGAAGAAAACATTCATAAAGTGTTCTGAAAATATTATTTTTTATGATGAATATGGAAAAATGAAAACTACATTAACTTTAGATGAAGAAAAACAAAAAAGAAAAGAAAAAATCAATGAAACAAAGTTATACCATTTAATTACCGATAAAAAGACTTTTAAAATAAATGAAATTACATTTTGTGATTATACTTCTTCAATTGATTTCTTTTTAAAAAAATAGTAAATTAAAAATATTATCTATGAAATATGTATAATATGGGTATTGCAATATTTGGTTATAAAGTAAGTGTAGAAGTTTTAATTTTAATTGGAATTATTTATTTAATATTATTTGTTCATACAATGGGTGGAACATGTAACCCATCTGGTCTCATTATTGAAAATATGCGTAACAATAGTCTATCAAAAGAAGGATTTGTTGGCGCAAATACAAACTATGGGGAATCATCTTCATATAATTTATTAAATGATAAACCTAAAAACACTTCATCCTGGTTTCAATCTGATCTAAGAGTTACTCCTGGTAAACCATTAAGTAAAGGTGTACAAAATATATTAAATCGACCTTCTCAACCAGTGCCTTTGCCTCCAGGTGAATTAGACATGTTTGCAACAACGCCTTTTAAACCAGAATGTTGCCCAAATACATATTCAACTAGTACTGGTTGTGCATGCATGACAACTGGTCAATACAATTATTTATCAACCCGTGGCGGTAATAATGCTCCTTACAGTGAGTATTAAATTTATAAATAAAAAATAAATACTTAAAAAATCAATATATATATATTATATTTCAATATATATGTATTTTAATAAAATTTTCATTCTATTTTTACCACTTCTATACATTGGTTTAGCAATGTGTTTTCATACAAATATTCATACTGGCTCCATTGTTTTATGTTCGAATAAAAAACCGTCTCTTTATCCATTTATCGTACCTGATATTTCATTGCCTGAATTGAATTCTCAAGATAAATTGATTCTTGCATCTGGGGAAATGATACAAAAACAAGAGAGAAATAAATATACTGGAAAAGGTTTCGTTGTTGTAGATATTAAGTCATCTCCTGAAATAGTATTTGATACTTTAACACAATTCTCCATGTATCAAGAGATGATTCCTGTCGTTAGATTTTCTAAAATAATAAGTAGTGATTGCGAGAATATACTAACTGAATTTACATTAAGTAAATTTTTATTACGCGTTAATGTAAAACATACAATTGTAAAAGATCAAAGATTAGTCAATTTCAGTTTAGATTCAAAACGAATCAACTTTGTATTTAAAGAAGCACAAGGGTTTTGGCATGTAGAAATTCCAAGAGATCGTCCAGAAGGATATTCTCGAGTTTATTTAACTATAGAAATTGTAGTAAATAAAATAGTCCCACCGATAATATTGGATTATGCAGCAACTAGAGCCTTATCCAAAGCTACAACATGGCTGAAGCCATTTTTTGAAACGTAACTTCTAACTTCTAATGAATGAACGTGTATGAAATATATATTCATGACAATAAATATATTAAACATATTTTTATGTCTTTAATTATAGAATAAAAATATGTTTTTGTCTATGTTATTATTTGCATCTTTTCAAAATATATTTAAATTGAACAAACTTTTTTCAGTAAATCATGAAATGCCTATGAATATAACCTGTGCAGATATGCAAAATATTCGTATGCAACATAACAAATGGGTATTATTACAAGAATTACGATCTCCATCTTTAAATACTATAGAAAAAATAAAATTAATACAAATGTATAGTTTATTTGACGAATTAAACCAACATAATATAACATCTCCAAATGTAACAAAAGGCTTAGAAATATGGTAAATATATTTATAAATTGTAATAAAGATATTTACATTCAAAAATATACAATGAAATTATTAAAATTATATGCTTTTACTAATTTATTTTCATATGGTCGTACGTCATTTGTACATAATAGAAAAATATGTAAAGATTGTAAATACTTTATTCCAAATAAGAATGAATGTGTAAAATTTGGAGAAGTAAATGTAATAAACGGTAAAGTGACATACGAAAGTGCAATGAATGCAAGAATGGATGAAACAAAATGCGGCAAAGATGCTAAATATTTTGAACAAAACAAAATTAAATTTATTACTGTACCTTATTATTTTGTGAAAGAATATTGGTATGTTTTTACATTATTAGGTATTGGATATTTGAATTTCATCATTACAATTGCGCTTAGTCCTTTTTACAAATGAACAAGTTTGATTAAATATATATTGTTTGTAAATATTGTTTGTAAATATATATTATTTGTATAATATATATTATTTGTATAATATATATTATTAGAATAGTATGATAAAATTTAGTAAAACAGAATTAGATAAAATTCGTGATTTAGATAAAATGATTCATGAATTGAACACATGTACTGATAAATATTGCGGAAATATTGTAACATCGAAAGAATTAAATAAAGAAGGATTAACATTTTTAAAAAATGTTACTAAAAAATGTCGTTCAAATGTAATACCTAAAAACGAGAAAGAATTAAAACTAAAATACAAAAAATATGATAAATGTTTTACAAAATATAAAAAAAAATCGAAATATCATCAAAAACTGACACAAAGAAAGAAATGTCAAGACAAAAATTGTAGTATTTATCAGCAAAAAATTTATCAACAAAAAATTTAAAATATGATTACTCCAAAAATAAAAACTATTTATGATGTAAACAATTTTCACAATATTCAATACTTTTAGAATGATCTGGAGTTATATCGATTAAATCTGTAACGTAACAATGTTCGCACATTTGATTCATTTTTTCTTGTAAAAATTTGCAATTTTGCTGACTTTGTAATAATTGATAATTAAAAATAAATAAGCTTGATTCTATTTGTTTTAATTCGTTATAATTTGTATCAACCGCATTATTCTCATAATTCATATTTTGCAATAAATCTTCATATATCGCAATAATTTCTTTTAGATAAATTTGAATTGTTTCCTGTTTTTGTTTCGAGTATAAAAAAGAATGAATACTCATTATTTATTCTTTTTTATTTTATTTTTAAATGATATTTATTTATGTATTTTATGCATTTTATGTATTTGTACCTTTTTAAATAAACATTGTTTGCCATGATGTAAATGATTCTGTATCTGTTTTGATTAGTTTATCTACTATATTTTTTGTTATTGTAAAAGGGAATTCTACTTTCAAAGACATGTCTTCTTCAAATAAATTAGACCCTGGTTTCATTAAACGATATAAATTCAATTTTGTATGAATAATTTCCAGACCACGTTTTAAATTACGAACTCCATCTTCTTTATTGCAAAATTTATCGATAATATAATGAACCGTTTCTTCTGGAATAATAATATCACCTTCATTGAATTTCACTTGTTCTCTTATCTTAGGTAATAAATAGCTATTTGATATAATTGTTTTTTGTTTTACATTGTATCCTTTCGTTTGAATTCTGTACATTCTATCTTTCAAAATCGGGTTTACTTTTGATTCATCGTTGTAACTAAATATGAATAAACATTTACTCAAATCAAAATTTATTTCTGCGAAATATTTATCATGAAATTGTGAATTTTGAGAAGTATCTGTCAAGTGTGTTAAAATTCCTGTAATTTCTTCTCCTCTTGGTGTGTCACTAATTTTATCTAATTCATCAAAATAAATAACAGGATTCATGCATTTACTATCAATCAATATTTGAACAATTTTACCCCACATACTTCCTTCATAAGTATAGGAATGACCTTCTAAAAAACTACTGTCTGTTGCACCGCCAAGCGCTATAAATGCAAAAGGTCTGTCTAATATTTTACTAATACCTTCTTTTACAAGTGATGTTTTTCCTGTACCTGGAGGACCATTAATTGCAATAGCGGTTCCAATAGACTTCGGGTTCGTTACAAGTTGTCCTAACATCTGCATAATTTGCATTTTAGCATCATTTAACCCATATACTGCAGAATCAAGTATGTTTTTTGCATTTTCCATAAAATCATGACATTTTTCAACACCGTCCTCTATTGAAATTGGAAGTGAATTAAATTTATTGAAAGGAATTCGCATAAATGTATCTACCCAATTTTTAATCTTATAAAATTCACCACTACCCGGTTCCATATAGCGAAGGGAATTTATTTTTTTCATTGCCGCTCCTTTGAATGTAGTAGGTATTTCCGATTCAAGTAATGTCATTCTATATGGTTTTTCTACACGAGTTATTTTATTAATTTCACGCAATTCTTTAATAATTTTTTTTTGTTCTTCTATTTCTAGTTTCTCATAAAAGGAGAAATCATTCATTGTATTTTTATCACGAACAATTTTTTTGAAAATTCGCATATTTTTTTGTTTTTGTTTTTGTTGTTTCTTTTCCATTTTCTTTGTTTTTCTTTTTCCTTCTTTTTCGTAAAGACTTACACATTTTTGTAGTGATGTATCGTTTGGGTTCTCTTTTAGTAACTCATTAAATTTGTTGAGTATGTTAATATCTGTTGTTGTATGTTGTTTTTTTGTTTCTTCTTTTTTATTTTTGGTTTCTTTGTTTTCTTTTTCTCTGTTTTCCTTTTCTCTGTTTTCTTTTTCTCTGTTTTCCTTTTCTCTGTTTTCTTTTTCCTTGTTTTTTGGAGAATGATTTGTTTGACCTTTCTTTTTACTAACATACACTTCCTCTTCTTCTTCCTCTTCTTGTTCTGAGTCACTATCAGAAGATACAGATACATCTTCATCTTCTGTTTCTTCATTTGAATCTACTTCAGATTCATCTTCATCCTCATCATCTTCGTAATCTTCGTCTTCATCGTCATCTTCCTTCGTACCACCTATAGTAAATATAATATTTAATTTACTCGAGCCTTTTTTACTACTTACATCAATCACTTCATCATCATCGTAATCTTCATCCTCTTCTGTATCTTCACTTCCAAGTGTTTCTTCATCATCTTCACATTCACTCTCGTCATTTTTTTTATTTATATTCTTTTTACTATTTGCAGTCTTTTTACTATTTACACTCTTTTTTTTATGTTTCTTTACTTTTTCTTCTTCTTCATCTTCAGATGCAGTTTCCCAAACTTCATCATCCTCTTCTTCTGAATCATATTCTATTATTTTTTTATTTTTATTTGTATTAATTGTATTTGTATTGTGTTTACGTTTATGTGCATTCTGTTTACTTTTAGGTTGTGGTATTTCTTCTTCATCATCATCGTCATATTCTTCATCCGAAGATAAAATCTCATTTTTTAACACAGTTTTTAATCTTTCACCTGCTTTAATTTTTTTATTTAAATTTTTTGAAGGGAAAATCTTAGATATAAATTTACGATATTCATGAACATCCATTTCATCATTTTCACTATCACTTGTATTTTCACTATCAGATGATTCATTTCTTTTCCTTTTTTGTTTTACCTCATCTTGCTTTTTTGCACGTTTAACACTATCCTTTTTTGATACTTTTGATTGATTATCTCTTGTCATTTTTATTATATGCAATATATTTTTCATTTTAAATTATAATCAATTTTATTTTATTTAGTACAATAACTACAAAATACACATATAATATGAATACACATATAAGTTGACTGTACAATTACATAAATATAAACTATATAAAAAATACAATTGATTCATATTATGCAAATGCTAAATACAAAAAATATATTCGGTGCAGTGTATGCATCTTGGGGAGTATTAGGGTTTATACGTGGTATGAATGCATATGATTATGATTATAAAACAAAACTATCCTATCGAAAAAATACTTATTTATACACACATAAAGTAGGTAATGGATTATTTGGTATTGCGTGTTATATGTTTCCGGTTATATTACCTATAACATTACACAAAGAAATATATCGATTAGAAGTAAATATAAGAAGTTTGGATGATGCCAAACAGGGTGATTATTATAATCAGCTTCTATGGTAAATTACAATTTGTGTGTGAATTTAAACCAGACATTATGAGTGATTTCAAAGAAAGAAAAGAAAACGATTCATTATAAATTGTACATTCAAATATATTTTTTTTGTAAATAAAACAATATACGTATATAGAAGAAATAACATACACTATTATTGTAAATGCAAAGAAAAAGTATAATATATTATTTAAAATGTCTTTTATAGATTCATTCAAACATACATATTTTAATATTAATATTATAATTGTAACTATAATTACATTTGGTATATAATGATTTGTTATTTCTACTGTAGTATCATTCGTATTTTTTGTTCCGAATAATATATCACAAATGTCTGGGCCAATATTTGTAAACACATCTTTGTGATGTAATGAATGTACATCATTTATATGAAAATAACCATAATTAATATTATGAATACTTGAATAAAATAATGTAATCAACATTACAATCCATAAATCAAAAATAGAATGAAATGGTAAAAAGAAAATAGGAATGGATAATTCTATTATATATTGTATGAAATGAGAGAAAAAATTATTATTATTATGATGATAATGATGAAGTGCCGAAAAAACAGTTAAACTAAAATGGCTTGATAAATGTATAAAATATACTGAAAATAAACCAATTGCAAATGTAATTAGTCCTTTAAATATATTATTATAAGAAATAATACATATTGAAAATAAAATAGCAATCCATGACAAATAATTTTTAGTTATTGAATTGGAAAATGTAATTTCCTTTTTTTCATTATTTACGTGTATATTTATATTTTCCACATTATAATCTTTTTTTGTATCTTTTGTCATATATACAACTTATTTATTATTATTTTATAAAAGAACAAACTTATACGTATATATGATTATAATTATTCAGTTTAAAATGAAATGTTTTTAAAAATATAATGATTAAACATTTAAAAGCAATTATAGACCAAACGTTGATTAATAATTCGATTTGTTTTTCATATTCATGATCACAGTTATATAATATATTTAATTTATCAAAAAAAGTTCTCCGTTCTTCACATGAAGTAGTTTTCAAATATTTTTTTTCTAATGTAGTAAGCGGGCACTCATGAAGAAGAATAACTGATATTGCATCAAGTGATATAATAACTATTACTATACATAAATGAATTACATTATTGTTAAATATGGTTATAAAACCTATAATAAAAATAAACAACAAATGCATATATTTATAAAACAACCCAAGATTTTTATACGTTAAACCAAGTTTTTCATTTAAGAATTTAGATATATTTCGAATAATAGTATTTTCTATTTGTTGAATAATATCATTTTCTTTTGATTCATTTGATTCTTTTGTTTGATTTGTTTCATTTGTTTGGAGTCTTTCATTTATTCCCACTTCTTCTTTTTCATTTATTTTTTTTGTTTGATTTGTTTCAGTCATTTCTTTTGTCATTTTAATATTTTCTTTTTTTTTTTAAAAATATAAAACGTATTGTTACATTGTTTAGTAACAATTTGTTTTTGTGGATTTTATTTTTATATTAAATAAAATTGATTCGACAAAACAATATAAATGTATATTAATATATTATAATAGATGTCTAAATACACAATTTCAAATAAAACACCAATGAATTGTTCCAAAGTGGTTGGGATGCAATTCAGTATCATGTCTCCGGATGAAATAAGAAAAGGATCCGTTGCAGAAATTACAACTCGTGATACATATATAAATAATAAACCTGTAATTGGTGGTTTATTTGATCCGCGCATGGGAGTTTTAGAACCAGGTTTGATTTGTCCTACCGATGGGTTAGACTATATGCAAACTCCTGGATATGCAGGACATATTGAACTTGCAAGACCTGTATTTTACATTCAATATTTAAGTACTATTTTAAAATGTTTGCGATGCGTTTGTTTTAAATGTAGCAAACTCTTGGTAAGCAAAGAAAAGTATAAACAAGCTTTAAAATTAACAGGAGAAACCAGATGGAAATATGTATTTGCTTTAGCGAGTAAAATGAAACGTTGTGGTGAAAACACCGACGATGGTTGTGGGTGTCTTCAACCAAATAAAATCCGAAAAGAAGGATTAGCAACTATTTTCGCAGAATGGAAAAATGATAATTCGGAAGAAGAACCGATTATTATTAAAGTCACTCCTGAAATGGCATTGAAAATATTAAAACGTGTATCCGATGAAGATGTTTCCTTTATGGGATTTAGTCCTATTTATTCCAGACCAGATTGGATGATTTGTCAAGTGATGTCTGTTCCGCCACCTGCAGTTCGTCCATCTGTAAAACACGATTCACAACAACGTTCCGAAGATGATCTAACGCATATTTTGGTGAATATTATTAAAACAAATAAAACACTTCAAGAAAAAATTCAAAACAATTCACCTGCAAATGTAATTGACGATTGGACAACTGTTTTGCAGTATTACATTGCCACCCAAGTAGATAATAAAATACCTGGAATCGCATCTGTTGCACAACGTTCTGGTAGGCCTTTAAAATCGATCAAGGATCGTTTAAATGGTAAAGGTGGACGCATGCGTGGTAATTTGATGGCGAAACGTGTGGATTTTAGTGCTCGTTCTGTCATTACGGCAGATCCAAATATTTCCATTCGTGAATTAGGTATTCCTATGAAAATTGCTAAAAATATTACAAAACCTGTCATGGTAAATAAAATCAACAAAGCGTTTTTGACAAAATTGGTACAAAATGGTCCAGATGTTTGGCCAGGTGCCAAGATTTTAGAAAAACAAAATGGAGAATCTATTACCTTGCGTTATTTCACAGACAGAAATTCCATTGCATTAGAAGATGGAGATATTGTTCATCGTCACATGATGGATGGAGATGCCATTCTGTTCAATCGTCAACCAACTCTTCATAGAATGAGTATGATGTGTCACATTGCTCGTATTATGAAAAGGGGTGATACTTTTAGAATGAATGTTGCAGATACAAAACCATATAATGCTGACTTTGATGGAGATGAGATGAATTTGCATATGCCTCAGGATCCAGAAGCAGAATCCGAATTGAGAAATTTAGCAGCGGTTCCTTATCAAATAGTTAGTCCTGCGAATAACTCATCTATTATTGGTATTTATCAAGATTCCATGCTTGGTTGTTATCAATTTACTCGTCCAGAAATTCAATTTACCCCAAGAGAAGCCATGAATATTTTAATGATGTTCAATGGTATAAATGAAAACGAACTAATAAAAAATATAAAAGAAAACGAAGAAAAATATAAAATGGGAAAAGTAGTTACAAATTTTAATATTTTAAGTCAAATCATGCCTCCTTTGTCAATGAAATACAAAACCAAAGCATTCAAAGAGGATAAAGATGACGTAAAAACATCGAATACAGTGTTAGAAATACAAAATGGAATGTATGTACGTGGACAAATGGACAAAAGTGTGTTAGGCGCAACTACGAAAGGATTATTGCAGCGCGTTTGCAATGATTTTGGAAATATGGCATCCGCAAAATTTGTAGATGATTTGCAAAATGTTGTAACCGAATACATGAAATCTACCGCGTTTAGTGTTGGCATTAGTGATTTAATTTCAAATACAAAAACAAATGATGAAATCATAAAAGTAATTACCCAAAAGAAAAATGATGTTAAAAATTTAATTGATCAAACACAAATTGGTATTTTTGAAAACAATACAGGAAAAACAAACGAAGAAGAATTTGAAACACAAGTGAATAATATTTTGAATCAAGCAACTTCTGAATCAGGAAAGATCGGGTTAAAAAGTCTTAGTAAAGACAACCGTTTTGTTACAATGGTAAATGCAGGTTCAAAAGGTTCAGATTTGAATATTTCCTTTATGATTTCTTGTCTTGGACAACAAAATGTGGATGGTAAACGTATACCTTATGGTTTTGAGCATCGTACTCTTCCACATTTTACAAAATATGACGATTCACCAGGCGCTCGTGGATTTGTAGAAAGTTCATATATTAACGGATTATCTCCACAAGAATTGTTCTTTCATGCTATGGGTGGTCGTGTAGGTCTTATTGATACTGCAGTGAAAACATCTACTACAGGATATATTCAACGACGTTTGATTAAGGGGTTAGAAGATTTGATGGTTTCTTATGACATGACAATCCGTACCAATAAAAATAAAATCGTTCAATTTTCATATGGTGAAGATAATATTGATACTGTAAAAGTAGAAAATCAACCACTTGCATTAGTATCCATGAGTGTTCAAGATATTTATGCCCATTATTTAATGCCAGAAGAAAATGGAAAAATGAAATCTCTTTCAAATATCTTTTTGAAAAATACAATGACTAGATATAAAAAACAAGAAACAGATTATCTATCAAAATCACAACAGTATATTACAATGATGATACAAATGAGGGATGATATTATCAAGAATGTCTTTAAAAAGAAAGGAGATAGTATTGTAAATTCACCTGTAGCATTTTATTACATTATTAATAATGTACAAGGTCAAACAAATCTGTCTATTTCATCTCTTGTTGATATTACACCACTTGAAGCATTTCAAATGATCGAAAAATGTTATGAAAATTTAGAAAAAATTCATTACGCTCCACCTACTCAATTATTCAAAGCTCTGTTTTACTTTAACTTGTCGCCAAAAGAATTGCTTATTGTAAAAAGATTTAATAAAAACGCATTGACACTCTTATTAGATACAATTACTATTAATTATAAAAAGGCAATTATTAGTCCTGGAGAAATGGTAGGGATGATTGCAGGACAAAGTATTGGTGAAGTGTCAACTCAAATGACACTAAATACCTTTCATTTTGCGGGTGTTGCGTCTAAATCCAACGTAACCCGTGGTGTACCAAGAATTGAAGAAATATTGTCTTTATCGGATAATCCCAAAAATCCATCCTTAACTATCTACATGAAAAGTGAAGATGAAACCCAAAAAGAAAAGGCGCAATCTATAATGTATATGTTGGAACATACCAGATTAGAAGAAATTGTGAAATCCGTTGAAATTTGTTTTGATCCAGATGATTTAAATACACTTATTGCAGAAGACAAAGATACAATTGAGCAATACAGAGCATTTGAAAACATGGTCGCAGAATGTACGGAAGACAACTCATTAAATAATGAAAACGAAAAATCAAAGTGGATTCTTCGTATGGTAATGGATCCTGAAATCATGTTGGAAAAAAATATTACTATGGACGATGTGAACTTTACACTTAAAAATTGTTATGACAATGAAATTTCATGTGTTTATTCCGATTACAATTCAGATAAACTTGTATTTCGCATACGTATGAATGAAGTTATAAAATCGGGAAGTAGAGGAGCTGCAAAAAAGGCAAAGGTGAATCCTTTGGATCAATCCGATCAAATTTATATTTTGAAAAATTTCCAAGAGCAATTATTGCAAAATATTGTTTTGAGAGGTGTAAAAGGAATTCATAAGGTAATTATTCGAAAAATAAAAGACAATATGGTGCAAGAAAACGGCGTTTATAAAAAACAAGACATTTGGGTGTTGGATACAATCGGTACAAATTTATTAGAAGTACTTGGACTAGATTATATTGATAATAGTCGCACTTTTAGTAATGATATTACAGAAGTATATAATGTACTTGGAATTGAAGCGGCTCGTCAAGTAATCTACAATGAATTAGCAGATGTAATTGAGTTTGATGGAACGTACATAAATTCACACAATTATAGTGTTCTTGTAGACAGAATGACATTTACAAGTAAAATGATTTCTATTTTTAGACATGGAATCAACAATGATAATATTGGTCCAATCGCAAAAGCATCTTTTGAAGAAACACCTGAGATGTTTTTGAAAGCGGCAAGACATGCGGAATTAGATATTATGACAGGTATATCCGCAAATGTAATGTGTGGACAGGAAGGAATGTTCGGTACAAGCGCATTTCAAGTTGTACTTGATATTGAAGAAATGCAAAAATTAGAAGAAACTAGTTTGTATAAACCAACTGATATGGAAGAAGAAATTGAACAGTTTTTCGGAGCGATGAAAATATCAGATGATTCTTGTGGAATAAATAAAATCGCCATACAAAATAATGTTATAAGTATTCATACAGAAGATCTAGGTAAAGACATCAATAATTATAATCCTGGGTTTTAAAAATGAAATGAACTATTAAATATTAAATTTTAAATATAAAAATTTTAAAAAAATAAAATAATAGTAATAAATATAAAATGAAATTGTCTAGTTTTCAAAATATTTTTTCTCAAGAAGAACTTTTGTACATAAATCAACTTCCACAAGTTTTAGAAAACAAAGCAAAGTTAAACTTAACAAAAAAATCAGACATAATACAGTTTTCTATTCCTTTAACTGAATCCATTCGTTCTGTTTTTTTAACAACTTTTGGTTTAAATTTAACGAATGTAAATAGAATACCATTGCGTTGGATTTTAGGAGATAGTGCTGCACATATAGATCGTGGTATGTCTAATTTTGAAAATACTTATTTAATTTATTTAAATAATAATCCTGGAGAACTTGTTGTAGATAGTGTCTCGTATCCCATTAATGAAAATACAGGATATGTATTTAACGAAGGACTTTCTCATAATACTAACAATACTGGATTACAACCACGTCTTATGATTGGACCTATGAGCGAAAAAGGATTTCCAGTTGGTGGTTTTCCTTATATTACATATTATCCATCAGAAAGTGATGCATTAAATAATAATAATGATTTAGGATTCAACTCCATAGATTTAGTAGTAGGAGATGTTAATGACGGAACAAATGGAGGATATACTAGTTGGAGAATCGCGTCTAATAGTGTTGGTCCGTCTCCACAAAACGTAGCATATTCAAATGGAACAACATTAACACCCTATATGGGTGATACTTATTATTTCTTATATCCAAACATAGTTTGTTTCTTAGAAGGAACAAAAATTTTATGTAGTGTGAATGATACAGAAACATATGTGCCAGTTGAACATATGAGACCTGGTACGCTTGTAAAAACAAGTATGAATGGCTACAAAAAAGTAGAATTAATTGGAAAAGCAACAATTCAAAATCCAGGAAATAATGAACGTACTCAAAATCGTTTATATAAATGTAGCCAAAATAAATATCCTGAACTTAAGAATGATCTCTTCATTACTGGATGTCATTCTATTTTGGTAGATTCCGTAACAGATAAACAGCGTCAAGAAACATTGAAGCATCTTGATTATGTTTATAGAACAGATCATAAGTCTAGACTCATGGCGTGCGTTGACGAACGTGCAGAACCATGGAATTCAGAAGGGACATATACCATATGGCACTTTGCATTAGAAAATGCCGATTATTATATGAATTATGGCGTGTATGCAAACGGATTATTAGTAGAATCATCCTCAAAACGTTTTATGAGTAAATTATCTAATTTAAATTTGATTCATTAATTGATTGATTCATTTATATTATAAATTAAAAAGTAATTTATAATAAAAAGTAATTTATAATAAATTATAATAAATAGAAAATAATAAAACCTTATATGTCTAGTACTCAACCCAATTTATTCTATGATATTTCAAAAATAATAATAAATATAAATAATAATTATTTTTCTTATAATTACAAAACAAAAAATGATGCACCACTTTTAATAAAAATATTGTTTGTGTATTTTATAAATTCTATTACTTTGTATAAAAATAAGTTTGATTTTTTTTATAAAAGTTGCAACAATATTTTTTTAACAGATGCATTAAAAGAACAATTTTTAGATTTATATTGCAAGATTCAAAAAACATATACAGTTTTACGTAGATTCGCGTATACATGGAAATATAAAAAAGCCAAAATTGTAGTTCATACTGATATGGGTTTAAATGAAATCAAGGAAAATGACAAAAATATAATTTGCATTTATCAAAACAATTCCAAATATTTGTTTCATATTCACGATATAATTAAAATAATGAATACAAATCTAACAAATTCACATGTATTTTTTGCAGAACCAAATTACATCAAAAATCCGTTCAACAATCTTGCGTTTAATAAATCAACATTGTACAATATATACTTTTACATTAAATGGAATACAAATTTGTATCCAGAATTAATTTTTAAATTTTTTAATGTGCATTTTGATTTGACATACTTTTTGTATAATAATGAACATTTATTGAGAGAATATACCATAAAAAATTATGTAATGAAATCACCAAATAATGTTATTCATAACGAGATAATGATAATGATAGACAAACATAATCAACGTTGTAAAAAAGAAACGGATAAAATTATTATTGATGCAAAATTTCCAGAAATAAAATTAATTAAAATAATGAAACCTTATTTATTATTATATATGAATATTATATACTCGTTAATTCCTATAATAAAAACACAATCGCAAAGAGAACTTAGTTATAAATTAAAAAAATTTCAAAAATTTAATCCACAGTTTGGGAAAAAAATAATAAAATTAGAATATATTTATTTTCCAAATAAAAGAGTAAAATCCACCTTTGTATTTAATGATAAACATCTTCCATTTCATGAAATAGATGAGTTTATAGATAGTCATTTAAAAATAAATTATGCAAAATTATATTATCATGAAGAAGAAACAACCGCATTTCAACAAAATGAAGAAGAAGAAGACGAAGAAGATGAAGTTGAAGAAGAAGTTTATCAAAATTATTATATGAATAATAATGAAATTGACACGACCGAGGACACTGAATCAACGGATGAAACTGAAACAAATGATGAAACTGAACCAAATGATGAAACTGGAACAAATGAAAATAACTTTCAATTGAATTACAATGATAATGAATCAGAAAGAGAATCAGAAACAGAATCAAAATCGACAAATTAATTATGTATAATAGATATTTTTATACATAATTATCTAATATTTCAATTTTATTCTTCATTATTATCACTTTTTTTATTTTTATTTTTTTTTGTTTTTGTTTTTTTTTCTTTTTTTTTTTTTATTTTTGTTTTTTTGCTTTTTATTTCTTGTGTATTTTTTTTTGTTTTTTTAGTTTGTTTTATTTGTTTTGGTGGTTGTACTGGTTCTTGTGGTTGTACTGGTTCTTGTGGTTGTATTGGTTCTTCTTGTAATGGCATATTTATATTTACATTTGCATTCGGTAAATCAGAAACTTCAATGATGTTTTTTGATTTTTTAATTATTTTTTTAGGTGTTTTGATTAGTTCTTTTACATTTTGTATTTCTGTGTCATCTTCTTGTTCTTCTTCTTGTTCTCTATGAATCTGGTCTTCAATAATCGGTTTTTTTAAAGTATATTTTGATTTTTTTTGTTTTACAAAATTGGATAAATAATCCTGTATTGTTATTTTATTTTCAAATATGTCGCTCATACTTTCATCACAATCTTCTTTTATTTGATCTAATTTAAAAAACATTTCATTGTTTTCTGTAAGAATATATTTGAATTTTGGGATTACTTCATATCGAATAGCAGGTATGATAATAAATGCAAATGCGTCATCATTATTACCATAACCTACAAATGCTTTTTTAGTGTAATTTGTTTGAAAAATAAATTTTTGACATAAAAATATAGTGGGAATTTTATACTTTTGAATTAATAACCATAAATCCATCGTAGTTAAAAAATAATTATCATTGAATAAAAAATTTGGGAAACTAAGAGCTCCTGATTTTACTTGTTCGCCTAATATTTTTTTACCTTCCATTATCAAAATATCTACAATCTGGTCATAATATTTTTCTAAATATGGTTTATATGCATCATACAATTCATTTTTCAATTGGTTCATTCCAATCTTATTGCCCGTATTTGCATGAATTAAACTTAAAATAAAAGAAAAGGTACAATAAGCAGTATTGCTATATGTTTTTTCTATATATGTTTTTGGAAAACAATTACTCCATGCACTTAATGTTACACCTGTTTTTTGCGTTGTTTTACAAGATTCATTTGTAGAAGTTTGTTTTGTTTCGCTGTCTGTAATTGCATTTGTTACAACATTCTCATACACTTGAGTTATTTCTGGTTCGGCTTCATCGTAAGAAATGTGATGAACATATTTATTTAAAGAAGCAGGTACTAAAGATTCAAAATACTCTTGTGTAAGCATGGATTGAATTAAAATGATTTCATCGTCTTTCAAATTATAATTTATATTGTTGAAAGAGAGAAATGTTTGAGGTTGAAAAAGAAATGTATTTATACGACTATAACGGATTAATTCATCGGACATTTTTCCGTAATAAATCGTTTCATTTATCTTTCCAGTAATTAAATTTTTTTCAGGAAGAATTAGGTTACAAACACCATTTTCTCCTACTGCACATAAATTCGATGTACTTATGCATTTCTCTCTATCTTTGACTAAACAAGTAGAAACTTCAGTAATTAATTTATAATAATTTTCATCTCCTATAAATTGTATTTGATCTTTTACTAATTCTCTTAATAAATTATCCACATTTTTCAATTTTTCAGAATAAATAAGAAATTCTTTTTTTGTTTCTTCTTCT
>Ga0114968_10000481_pt1 | contig 30014 bp, 46 predicted proteins | sample M_130807_EF_Meta_FD_87020 | JGI IMG/M metagenome (GOLD analysis project Ga0114968, IMG submission 87020) | Freshwater microbial communities from Lake Montjoie, Canada to study carbon cycling - M_130807_EF_MetaG | ecosystem: Environmental > Aquatic > Freshwater > Lake | place: Lake Montjoie... | reverse complement strand
CGTCGGTCCAAACGGATTGATTACCCGAAATGTGATACGACAGAAATAATATTAGCAAGTAAATGAAAATGAAAATGAAAATGGGGGTTAGTGACCCCCATTTCTATTTTAGACAATGTCTTTTGATTCAATCAAAGTATATGTGAATGAGTTAGAGTGTTTATCTCTAGCCTTTCTCATTATACCCATAAACTCATCAAAGTCTACCGTTTTTTTAAACACCTGGCAACCTTCCGACCACGAGTCAATTAGAGTTGAGTCAACCCCAGCTTTATGAATGTTAATACCAAAAACCCCCTCCTGGATTTTGTTTTCATCGTATTGCATGTCTTTATCCGCATCACGATAAACTTTTACGTTCTTAGCCTGTCTTAACGCCTCATACTTACCTTGATGTAATCCAATCATGTGGGATCCTCTATATTGACCCTCAACCAATCTTGCAACACCTGCTGCGTTATGGTACTCTAACATCGCCTTTCTACCAGGATCAGTGGTAATAACCCATTCATGGTATTTCCATTGACCTCCAAGTTTATATGATACTGTGATAGTATCATCAAACGCATTGGTAACTTTATCACCTGTTGCAGAATTTCTAACTCCAACGATATTAACATCGTAATCAGTATTAGAATCAAACCATTTATACCCTTTTGATTCAACCGCCTTTTGAATTTTCTCTCTACTGTACAACATTACCCTTCAGTCTCCTCATCTTTTTTAGGTTTTTTAGGTGCTGCGAAGTTATCCAACGATGTTCCAAATAAACATGCAATTGTAACATACTCTACCGCACTTACCAACTCAGCAGATGGTTTAATTTCTTCGTGAGAAAATGAATTAACAATCATAGTTCCTGCTAAAGCAAGAAAACCAATGAAAGCAATTACTCTCTTTGAGCTCACATCACCAGATGCCGAACTCAACATTGATTTGAAAAATTTCTTCATAATATCCTGTTTTATGAATAAATATCTTCAAAAATTAAATTCTACTTAAAAAATCTATAAAGGATTGTGTCATAGGTCTCGGTAGATCATCCAAATCAAAAAACCCACACTCTGTGTGTTCAAATCCATCCTGAGCCATATCTAAATCAATATCAATCATTTGATCAGATTCATGTAAAAACATATGAATAACTTTTTCAACCTCACCTCTAATAAAAATTCTTCCAAGATAAATAACATCTCCCTGTAAATCATATCCCGTTTCTTCAAAAAACTCTCTGAAGGCACCTTCAGGTGGTGATTCGTAATCTTCAACGTGACCCGATGGTATTGACCAATAACCTCCAAGAGATTGACCCATAGATCTTTTACATAAAAGAATCTCAGTTCCAACTTTATATATAATTCCAGCAATTTCTTCCATATTTATAAGTATGTTATATCCAGTTAAAATAAGAATAAATGATCAGGTTTTCAAATGTGAAGTAAGACATTCAATGAGAGACTTGGAAAAAGGTATGATGGGTAAAAAATTCCCATACCCTAATAATGGTATGTTTTTTATTATGCCCACTAAAAAAGAACAATCATTTTGGATGAAAAATTGTATCCAATCGTTGGATATCCTTTTCATATCAGGTAATAAAATAACAACAATCCATAGAGATTGCCCTCCATGTGAAGAAGAACCCTGTGAAACCTACCAAGGATATGGTGGATTTGTCTTAGAATTAAATGGTGGTGCTTGTGATGAATACGGAATAAGTGAAGGTGATATAATTGAGATTATCTAATTACTTCAGTGTCAATAGATATTTCAACTTATTGAACTCAGCCATCATCTCATCTCTAATATTCAATAAATCACTATCCGTGGTTTCATAAACATCATTTAATGAAATTAAGAAATCCACACAAGAATTAACATAATCATCAATACTCAATTCATCAATATCAATAATCTCAATATTCATAACACCATCTGTTAATCTAGGTCTTCCATGTTTTCCCATACAAACCTCAACGAATTTATCAATTAAATCGTTCAATTCATCATAAATACCACCAAACGCTTGGTGTTGTGAATAACTTGTTGTTTGCCAATGCAACATTTTAACTTGTTGTTGCATCTTCATCATATTTTCTATTATTTCTACTTGCATATTATATAAAATTAATTAGTTTACCAAAAAAGTCATCAATACCACCACCACTCTTTACTGGTGTTGTATCAATTTGAGTTGTTTGCGGTGTGGTTTCTATAGGTTTAGTTGTCTTACCACTCATTTCATCTTTAAATAATTGATCACCTTCTCGAGTGTTTGAAAATTCCTCCATCTTCTCTTTAATCGTTTCTTCTCCGTATTTGTTAACAAGTTGTTCAGGTGTTGTAAATTTAGTAATTCCCATATAATCCAAGAATCTACCCCAAAACTTGGTTTTTAAAATCAACTTACTTAGTTGTGGATTTCTCCACCAACCAATATTTCTGAAAAATTTTGTTATTTTACCCATTTTATCAACATTAAAATCCCTAAATAACCTAACTGAAGATGATGTTTTTCCAGCAACTGAAGCTTCTTTGGCTCCAGCAGTGAATAATTTAATCCAATCTGATATTAAATTGAAAAATCTACCTATCAATGGAATCCTTTTACCCTTTTCCAATAAATTTATAAGTGGTTGAGCCCATTTTGATGTACTATTGGCCAATGTTTTGACCGCTTTATCACCTTTAAGTATTTCATTTGCTACTTTTGTTGTTTTACCCGTAGCCATAGCGACTTCCAAACCTTTTACACCTTTACTAGCCATAGCATATCCTTTTATTGGTTTAGCTATCGCATCACCAATATATGGAATTGCTGAAATCATAGATAATATACCAAAGAATTTTTGACCTCTTGAGAAATATATCACACCATTAACCAAATCAACAACACCTGTAGGATCAAATATCCCAATGACATCACCAGCTGTTTGAATCCAATCCATAGCACTTTCATTTAATTCGATAGTGTTATTAGGATATAAAATTTTTAAGTATTCAACAACCGCCAATTTAGCATCATCATCAAATGATTCAACAATTTTTATAATTCTTGAATATTCATTGTTTTGGAACACTAAACTTTTCATTTGTGATTCACTCAATTGTACATTCATAAAAACATTTTATTTATAATAAATACCTATAAAAACAAAAAAAGGGAATATCTTCCCATCATTTTTTCACGACTCAATGTCGTCTTCCGCATAAGCACCCTCATCTTCTTCGGGTTCATAATAGTTTTTCATATTGTTTATTTATAAATACAAAAAAGTGGAACCGAAGTTCCACTTTCCAATATTAATTAAAAGTTAAAATAAACATCAACATCATCAACATCAACCATTTCTTCAGTGTTCCAACTATGTTCTATGTAATATTCTTTCTCTATAGTATCTATAGTGATTGTTCCTGAACTACCTTCATTTATTTCCCAACCACCATATTCTCTCTGTAATATTTTGTAGGCATATTCATAAAAAGCTACCATATTACCACCTACACCATCAAAACGCCCTTCATCGTTTTCGTCAATATAACCACTATCACCACCACCACTATAAGTACAAGTAAAAATACCAACACCACCTAATTTTTCTAAAACATCATCAGGTATGCTACCACTAGCCTCAGACTCTTCAGTTCCGTAATCTTGATATGCACCATCAAACCATACTTTTCTCTCATCTGGATTTATATATACATTAACTCTTGAATAAGAGTCAAAGTGTGTATCACTAAATATTTTATCGTGAAGTTCGCCATCTTCAAATAACTCAGATAAAATAACATCAGTCTTAAAAATATTATCTTTTACAGTTTCACCATTTTTTGGAAACCAATGATTATCAACATACTCAGGAATATTTCCATCGTAAAAATCAATTTGACAATAAGCAACATCAACTCTTTTAACCATTTTCAAATAAAGAGCAAATCCCTCAAACGTTTTTCTATCGTTTTCATCCAAAGTAATTTTATATTTCATATAATCTTTTAATATTAAATATTAGTCTTCTATGTTTAAGTCCATTGTCCTGATCATCCACATAGGTTTTTGTTTATCCTCAAAAGCCTTAACCCATTCCTTTGCCGATGGTATATAATTGGAACAATCTTCCCTAACGTGTTGTTCCCCAACATATCTAGTATAAATAGTTTTACCATCAGAGTTAACAAAGGATTCTCCGAATACCTTTTGACACTCAAATATACCTTCACTATGATGACGAAATATCCTGTGATTAGAATGTCCCAACCATCCCTTGGTCTCATCAAACCAATTATGGATGTGGATATAATCTTCAACAGATCCACCAAACTTTTTTACAGAAGATTTAGCATGTAATAATGGATGTGCCATAATAAATATATTAATTATTTTTTAATAAAAATAAACAATATTGTTTAGTCTGTTCCATGATTTATCTTCCAAGTACATCAACTTCAACAACCTCCTCAGAAGTACCTCTAAGGTATTCTATCTTTCCCTTAACTGTATGATGTAACCATCCATTATCTACAGTATGTTGTAGGAAAGCAATGAAGTTTTCAACACCGGCATCGTTCAAACTTTCCTTTAGAACTTCAATAGACTCTGGGTTACGTTCGTAACAACCTCTGAGGAAAAATTCAGAATCCCAATACTCTGTTGTCCAATCTCTCCCGTTTGTCTTATCAGTCACTTCAATATCCATACCAATGATAGAATATTTAGGTAGTTGTGTTTCAGGATCGATTAACATACTTGCTTTAAAACAATAATCCCCATCTTCATACACAATAGACTGATAGTGAGCGACTTCTACTGAGTGTGGGTTTGTGGCTGGTTGTTCCTTGACATACCATACACCATTAATTTGAATTCTGTCTTCCATAACTTATTTTTTATTTATTCTCTTAACGTTCTTGTCTATGTTGGCCAAACCAATTAACACAAAAATTAACAATAGTATTACCATAGTTTTTTTATTTAACACCACAAAGATACAAGAAAAAAAATAACTTATGAATTTTTTTTTCAAAAAAATAAAAAAAGTCATTATCTTTGTGTCGTTGATGAACAACAAAAATAAACCCTAAACTATTTATAAACATGAGACTTAAAGATTTATGTACATTTTCGGTGAATAATCCCGATGCTGATTTTTGGTTAATCCGTAAAGGATCTGCCGATGTTGTTGGAACCCCAACTAAAGAATTCTCACCAGAACATATTGGAGTGAAGATAGATAGAACCGACATTTTAGTCCCCGATTATTTATACTACGTTTTTCAATACTTAGTAATGTCAGGTAGAATAAAAGCATTGTCTCACGGTACTACTAACCTACAAAATATCAGAATCTCCGACATTGGTAACATTCCTGTAGGTACTGATAAAGAATAAGATTATCCAACTAATAAAAAAAATGGGAGTTATTTACTCCCATTTTTTATTTCCTTAATGTTGTCAATCTTTCTTTGTAAATACCACATCGCCTTGGTTAAATCCTCCAACTCTTTGGTCGGATCTTTCTTCCCCGCTCTTGCAATATACTTCACCGTATTACCCATGTGAAAGTCTAGATCCCAAGCCTCAATAACTTTAATCACTTCATACTTATCACCATTCCCAAATTTATAATGATCTGGGTGATTAACCATTTCTTTTTCTTTCATAATACTATCAGTTAATTTTTAATCAAAACAAAATAATCCTTACCATATTTACTCTCCTCAATAACACCCTCCTCAATCAAACCAATTAAATATTCTCTAGTTTCCCATTCACTCTTTTTCAAAAGATATTTAGCAATGAAACCAATATGTAATGGTTGCGTCAATTTTTTCAAAAGTTTCCCATCAATGTTATCCATATCATTTTTTTCATAAAGATACTGGTTAGTTTCCACTTCGTCAATAACTTTTTCACGAATAATTACCGCACCATCAAAATCCTTATAATCTTCATATTCTTCAGGTGTTATAATGATAAAACGATGTGCCATATAAATTACGCATTTAGTTGTAATGTCTTTGTAGATTGGATCGTATGGTTCATTAGTTTTCTTTTGAATAAAGGTAACAAAGAATTCTCTATGGGTAAATTTTGGGATGAGATACATTCAAATATCGGAAACTTTGAATCAGATATTTGATCTATCAATTTTGAATACCTGTCAGATTGTTCTCCCTTATATATTCTCTCAACATCACATTTGGTTTCCTCGGCATCTTGTCTAATCTTTTTGATTGAATATTTCCAAATGTAGTTTTCTTTATTGAAAATGTCTTGATAGATAAAGAACCCAGCTCCGAAATAAACGTGATCCCCATTCTTGATTGGATTAGTTGCAACTGACTGGTAACCGATCTCCCATACAGATTTTGCAACCACAAAATATTCTTTTAATTTCTCAAGAGCCGTTACCGCACTAACCCTAATGTCTTTATATTCTTTGTCTGTGAATTTTTTTCTACTTTTGACATTCTTAATCTCAAATAACATTATCTCATCGTCAGGAGTAGTAAATGTCTTATCCAAACCTAATAATAAACCATCTTCAATATATGCCCGACAAACCGCTAAATGTAATGCTAATTCTGAAAAATATGGATAAATCTCACCTCGACTTAATGCATCTTCAACCTTTTTGATAAATGACATAATGATATACTCATTATATTCAACATCAACCGGCTTTCTCAAAAACCAATCCGTCGGCATTAACAATTTTATTTCTTTTTCCATACTCTCCAAAAATAAACATAACATTCATATTGTCAATTATACCTGAAAATACTGAATTCTGTATCTAAATAATCTTCTTCATTTACAACACCATCATAAGGAGCCATAACTTCAACACCATCAGTATCAACAACACCCTGTGCAACCTCATCAGCATCAACGTAGTCACTAATTTTGAAGTCATACTCTTTGAGGAACCCGAGAGGATCACTCATTGCATCATCAACTAATTCATCAATCTTTTCTTCAATCATATCATCAGGATAATCACCATCAGGGTTTTCTTTAATATCCTCAATCTCATATTCCAAATCACTGATTTCACTCTCTAAATCACTAATTTGACTTTCAATATCATCAATACTATCTTGATCCCATTCATCATCATCTCTACCTTCCAGTTCTTCTAATTCTTCTTTCAGGTTTGAAATGGATTCTCTTTTATCCTCAATTTGAGCTTCAATACTATTTATTGCCTCTTCTTGGTTTCTTGATAATTCTTTATCAGATTCATCAAAATATGAATCGGGATCATCATAAACCCAACTATTATATATTTCACGAGCAGTGTCCCTAACTTTATCTTCATCAATATAATCCGACAAAAAAGATTCATTAAACCCTTCTAAACCCATATCATCAATGAGACCTTTCTGATATTCTACCGCAGCTTCTTCAATTTCACTAGTTAAACCAACAACCCATTCTTGAGAACTTTCAAGAATTTCAAACACCTTCAACCCATAAAAGCCATAACTCGTCGGTATAAGGTAATAAATGTCAGGTGTTTCCAAGTACTCGGAAATAAGTTCATCTATCTCATCAATTCTCTCTTCAATTTCAGATTCACGTTCCTCTCCCACACCAGATGATAATTCATCATTTAATTCATCTCTTTCATTTCTAATACGATAATATTCTAAAATTTCATCTTCATCATGACCATCAAATTCACCATTATTAACCAAATACAAATATAGAGCCCAAGCATATTCCGCCTCACCATCTTTCACACCATATTCAAAATAATTATTTTGTCTTCGTTCATCAGCTTCCTCCATTTTTTGTCGGATAATATTTCGTTGTCTTTCTCGTTCAATTCTTTCCTTCTCCTCTCTTCGTCTTTTTTCATCCGCAAATATCTCAAGTTCGTTTGGATATTTTGATTTCACATATTCATCAATCTTCTCTAAGATGCCATTTAAATAATCAGTACCAATTAACCAACCTTCATTGAAGCTGTTATCAGGTGCATCGTAAAACTCGTCTTTACCTCTTTCAAAACCATAAACATATGCAACTTTGTAAAACTTATCAGATGTTGGTTTTTTCTTATCCAAGAAATAAAATAACTTACCCTCATTATTGTATTTGTTAAAGTGACTTGAGGAATCTTTAGACGCTGTACACCACTTAGTACCCTTACCATAATAACAGGACGCTTCGTATGTATAAGGAGCAACAACCGTAAAATTTTCATCATCATATACCACATCAGAACCCTCAACAGTTTCAACCGTTCTTCTAACCCTATTTTGATATTCATCCAAAGTATTCAATAGGTCCTCAATACTTTGATATTTTTCAATTTCTTTTCTTTCCAATTTATTAGATACCTCATAAAACCTATTCAACATAACGTTTAACTTCTCCAAAGCACCATCAAAATTAGTTGGGTCCAAAACATTACCCAACCACATAAGATACTTGTTATTACCTGGTAAATCTTTAGATAACTCAATAATCTGTGAAAGTTGATTCTGAGAAAACTTACTTGCAAACTTCTTAGCAAAGTCCTCAACCCTACCTTCCTGTAATAAATTCATAAATTTCATAAACAATAATTTACAATAAATATTTAATAATTTTTTTAACTCAATTATCTTTCAACAAAGATAGTGAAAAACTATTTATTGTAATAAATAAACCTAATTAAATTTTAAAAATATGGCAGGATGCGGATGTAAAGGTAATCAACCACCTCAACCACAAAACCCACAACCGGTTCAAACTCCGGTTCAACCACAACAGAGTAATAATACGGTTCAAAACGCAATCAAAAGAACCATTCAAAAATACTACTCAAAAGGTTAATTTTTATGTACTAATTTGAAAAAGGGAGATATGTCTCCCTTTTTTTGTTTAACTAGTATTTATGTATTATGAAAGGACTTGATTACGCAATTGATAAATTCAATAATGGTAATATTGATTTTATTGAAAAATTCTTTGTCAGTATCGAAAAGTTTGTTGATTTTGTAAGTAAGAATAATAGATTATTTGAATTAAAACCTGACCCATTAGAATTAAATTCATCGGACTATAATTCTATGATGAAACATATTATTGATAGTTCAACGTTGGAACAGAGAAAAATCATTGTTGATAATATAATATTCGATTACTTAACTGATGTTGTAAAAATTGATGATAACACCTATAGATTTAGATTTGATAGAGAAGATTTATCACAATATTTCAAAGACTACTCTCGAGACACTTCCCCTAGAGATGTTGCCAAGTCTGTTTTCTCTGATGATCATTGGGAACCATTTGATGATACTTGGCATAAAAAATATGAATTGGTTGAAGAACTAGATACCGACACATTAAATTACGTAATTGGTTATATTGTCAGTACATATAAAACTTTAGACTTATCAGATTTTGAAACTGATTTGTCTGAAGAACTAAAGGAAAGATTTGGGTCACCAATAATTACTTTAACACCTGAAATAACTAAAGAGATTTTAGATAATGATGAACTAACTTCAGAATTATTTAATTCTGAATGGTATGATCTATTTTTGGAACTATCAAGTGCACATTTTAGTGCTTATAATGACGCATATACTAACGAAATATATAATGAGGTTTTTTCAGAACTAAGAGGATTATTTGGATCGGATATCAAATGGAAAGATGATTCAGATAAGTCCCGCTCTGATAGTTATGTTGATTTACCATTCATTACTATTTATAATTTTCTATACGACTTTTTAACAGGTGGTGATGATGAAACATATAATGATAAAGGTAATTTACAAATAATATTATATGAGTTACATAATAATAGTTATGATTGGTTAGATTTTAGAATACCAGATTATCCTGATTATAGTGATTCAATGAAACTTTATAACGAATATATTGGAAATTATATTTAATATGTAATTTTTTTCTCATATCGTTACATAAAATTATTAACATATGAGATTATATAATCCAAAATCAAAATCAGGAGCACATAATGTTCTTTTAGATTTTATCACGTTGAAAGTATCTGAAAATAATAAATTCACAACACTTTTAGAACTCGTTAATGTTGGAAACTTTTTAGTAGTAAAAGGAGAAACTAACAATCCCGAAAAAACCCTATTATCCAAAACTTATGATGAGTTTTTAGATTGGTTCCCCGAATACTCAGATTTTTTTCCAACCAACTTTATTGATTGTATCAGATACGACGCGGTTAAAATAGATATCATATCACCTTACTTATGGAATCGTTTCTACAAGACTGAGAGACCCTTATATTCAAGTTTTCAGATTGATATATGGAATGAGTACGAAGGACAAACAAAATTCAACTACGTCGATGAAAATGATGTCTATTTGGAATTTGGTACAATTAAACCATCACAATTCACATCATTAACATCACAATCAATAACACCATTTGGTTTATCCTTGGATTTAAGAACCCCTTACTATTATTCTGAAATGGTTGCAAATAATATGATGGAATTTGCAATGGTTAGTGAAATTGAATTAGGTTTGGAATTATCAGTTTTAACCGACAAACCAGACATAATCATTAAAACAAACTCACCTTACACAAATAGTAAGTTATCATCCTGTGCCATGGACGTATTTGACATAACCTTAACAGAATTTAATGAGATGATAAAAGACCATAATATGATGGACGATTCTCTCTTCCCCCTTCACGAAAAACCTTGGAATAAGATAAACAAAAAAAAGGAGTTAGTAATTTTCTAACTCCTTTTTAATTCATAGATTAAAATGTTTTTTAATGATCTCAATACCTTCATCTATCTCATTGTAGTCTCGTTCAGGTGCATATAATTTAGCTTGACTATCTTCAGTAATTACCATAAATGCTGGAACAAAGTCATTACCTACCAATTCTTTAAACATGTTATATTCCGTCTCATTTTCTTCAATGTCAGCATCAACGAATTCAACACCAAGCTCATTTAACTTATCTTTCATTTCCACACAGAACGGACAACCTTCCATAGTGAATAGTACTAAATTATCCATCACATAACCATTTTACCTACGTTTAGTAATTCTTCCCTCTGTAATACACCACTTTTTGAGAATACCTCATCACCTGACTTATACGCCTTAATCGTCGGTACTCCACGAATACCTAAAGTTTTTACAAAATCAATATCACTATCAATATCAAACGTATAAAAATTAACTTCAGTCATCTCATGACTAACTGATTCATAAATAGGTTTCAACACCTTACATGGACCACACCAAGTACCCATGAAATCAACAACCATTGATTCCCCATCTTGGATTTTTTGTTTTAACTGATCAGCCGTTATTTCCATTTTTTATATTACTTTTCTTTTTTAGTTGATTATAGAAGAACATCATTTCGTCACTTTGTTCCGCCTTATATAGAATGTAAGTTGAATGATCGTAATAGTAAATATAAAGATTGTTCTTCAGTAAATAACACGCCTCGTTTATTCCAACCACACCCGAAGGTAAATTTTCAAATGATTTTTTGAATATTAAAGTCGCATTATTTTTTAACTCATCCAACGATATTAACCCATTCATAATATTAAATGTTGAAAAAAGAACATTATGTTCTTTCTCCAGCCAATTAACTAATTTACCATATGAACAATTTTTGTCCTGTAATTTATTCATCGTCCCTGACCTCGATACTTTTTACGATAATTTTTAGATTTCTTGTTTTTAGAAGTCTTAGTCTTAGCATGAACACCAGGACGAGTTGTTTTACCGTGACCAACAAATGAGAAGGTCGATTGAGTTTTAGCCTTTGCCATTTTTAATTTAATTTAATTGTTTAACACCTCAAAGATAATACAAAAAATTTTATTTACAAAACTTTTTTTAATTAAGACACATCAATCCAAATTTTGTTCTAAAAAAAGGACCAATCATTGATGTTATTACATCTAACATCTGATTTCTAGTCATCTCATATTCTTTACCATTATCCAAGTTATTATAAACCTTATCCCTAATTCTAGAGAAAAAAAGGGACTTGTCTAAGTCCCCTATTAGTGTTTTTAATTGTTCGGGATTATTATTGAAAAAATTAAACATGTTTTTCAAATAAATCTCAACATCAACGTTTTTCATAATCAAATTATTCTATATCAAGGAACGCTGAGTTATTTGGATTTTCAAACCTTTCTTTAACTTCAGGAGATATCACGAGATTAGGACTACAGTTTGATAATACCAATGCTTGTAGATTAGGTAATTTAGCAATAAATGGTGGAATAAAATCAAGATTAGGACAGTCATAAAATGATAAAAAGTTAAGTGATTCCATTCTACCAATCACTTCAGGAATTTCACTAAAACAATTTTTGAAACAAAGAGATCGCATATTTTTTAATTCTGAAAACTCTTCAGGTAATACAATTTCAATAGGTGTGTTAGATTCGTTAAAAAAGTCAAGATTCTCGATAGTTTTAGGGATTTGATTGAATATTTCAGGAAATCCGTACAAATCAATGAATTTACTAAGATTGTTGTTGGGATATTTAATAATCATCTCTTGTGAATTACCAGGTGTTTCTCCTATTTGGTTTCTTAAATCAGATTTACGTTCATTCTTTAATCCTTTTAATATTGGAGTATTTAATAAGGCAATGTCAGCATTTGTTAAATCCTTCAATGATTTATTTTTAAGACTTTCTTTTTTCTTACTAATATAATAAGATAAACTAGAACTGCCTAGTGAAGAAATCATTTCTTTGGTTAAAATGTGACCTAATGCAATATATTTCTTTTGTAAGTTATCCGTTAGTTTGGCAAATTGTGCATCTTTAAGTTCTTTAGATGATACTTCCATCCAAATTTCAACTTCATTTTCACTACCTAATTCTTCTATAGGATTATCAGTATTAAGATTAAAATTTCGATACCTCCTAGCCAATTCCTGTTCTGAATCAGTTAATGGATTTGGTTTAAAAATATGTTTAAGATCTTTTAATTTAGGAATCTTATTAACGATTTGTTCCCAAGGTAAGTTTTGGTGACCAGAATATTCGCCATCATTCGTACCATCAGCAAGTGCCATACTACCTCTTGGATCCACTAAAATTACAACCGCATAATCATCATCCGAAAATGGTTTATCACCATCTATGATATAATAAAGAGTCCTTTCACGATCTAAACGATAATTGTAATACAGATTTGACCCTCCTTCTCTTGAAGTACACCATCTTCTACCATTTTTTAATTTAATACAATCAGGTTTATCCCTTGGTGCGTATATTTCAAGATTAGGTACTTCAGGTTCACCCTTAGCTGGATAAACCATAGGAATATCACCATATTTTGTGTTAGAAGATTTTTCAGAATATCCTTTCTTAGCCTCAATACCATCAACAATGTGTTCAATATCTTGAAATGATAAATTCTTAAGTGGTGGTGTGTTAACTGGTACTTCAGTAATATTGTTTGTATAACTATTAGCATAAAACTGAATAATTTCATCAGAAGTCTCTGGAAATTTTTTCTTCATCGCAGTTATCAATAACTTCAAATAGTTTTTATTCAAAAACTCAACAATCTGAAGATAAGTCGACTTACCTAAATTCATTTTATCTTTAGGTACTTCACCACTAATATCCATTAGTTGTCTAATCGAACGTCTAAGTGCCGCATCCTCAACTGGTGGTTCTCCAGCCTTTTTAGAATTATCCTTTAATTGTGTAAAAAGATCTTTGGACGTTTTAGTTGATTCTTTACCTGATAAGATTTTTGAAAGTTCGGAATAGGTTAATCTAAACAAATCTCGTTTTTCCACAGGTAATTGATTTTTATATTTCTCGAACTCATTAACTTTATCGATAATATCCTGATCTTTAAGATTGCTATCTTCTTTTTTGAATTTGTCGATTAACTGTTGAAGGACTTTCTTACTTACCTCCATTACTAACTTACTATCGCGTTTTCTTACATCTTCAACAATTACTGAAGATAAAACATTAACTAATTTCATATTTTTTTATTTTAATCAAATTATCTGATATAAATGAACTTTTTGCTATTTGGATCTTCAATCATTTGTTTAACTTCAGGAGATAACACGAGATTAGGACTACATTTTTCTATTACCAATCCACGTAGTTCAGGTAATTTAGCAATAAATGGTGGAATAAAATCAAGATTAGGACATTCATTAAATATTAAAAAGCGAACTGACTCCATTTTACCGATCACTTCAGGAACTTCACTAAGACAATTTTTGAAATTAAGATTTTCAATGTTTTTTAATTCTGAAAACTCTTCAGGTAATACAATTTCAATAGGAGAGTTAGATTCATTTTCAAACTCAAAAGTCGTAATAGTTTTAGGGATTTGATTAAATATTTCAGAAAATCCGTATAAATCAATGAATTTACTAAGATTGTCGTTGGGATATTTAATGGTCATAATCATTGGATTATTTGGTGTTTGTCCTATTTGATTTTTTAATTCAGATTTACGTTCGTTCTTTAATCCTTTTAACATTGGAGAATTTAACAAATAAATGTCCGCATCTGTCAAATCTTTCAATAATCTAGTCTTAAGTTCTTCTTTTCTCTTACCAATATAATAAGATAAAACAGAACTATTCATTGAGGCAACCATTCCTGCGGTTAATACATAACCAATAGCAATATATTTCTTTTGTAAGTCATCCGTTAGTTTAGCAAATTGTGCATCATTAAGCTTTTCACCTGAAACCTCAATCCAAATCGCCGCATCATTTTCACTACCTAATTCTTCTATAGGATTATCAGTTCTAAGTTCTTTATTTGCATACTTTCTGAGTAATTCCGTTTCCTGACTAGATAAAGGTTCTGATTTAAAAATATGTTTAAGATTTTTTAATTTAGGAATCTTATTAACGATTTGTTCCCAAGGTAAAATGGTCATACCCGCATAACTCCCAGTATTTGTTCCATCAGCCAATCTCATCCCTCCTTGTTTATCAACCAAGATAACGAACGCAAAATCAACATCCGAAAATGGTTTATCATAATCAATTCCATAATAAATAGTTAACTCATTAGATAAACGATAATAATAATAACGATTGGGACCACCTTCGTATGATGTACACCATCCTCTACCATTTTTTAATCTAATACAATCAGATTTTCCTGTTGGTTTGTAAATTTCCAAATTAGGCACATCTGAATCACCTTCAACTGGATACACTTTAGGGATATCATCATAACTTTTAGTTGATTCTTTTTCTGAGTAACCTTTTTTAGACTCAATACCATCAACAATGTGTTCAATATCTTGAAATGATAAGTTCTTAAGTGGTGGTGTGTCAATAGGTATTTCAGCCGCATTACTATAATAGCTATTAGCATAGAATTGGACGGTATCGTTTGATAAGTCTGGGAATTTTTTCTTCATCGCAGTTATCAATAACTTCAAATAGTTTTTATTCAAAAACTCAACAATCTGAAGATAAGTTGCCCTGCCTAAATTCATTTTATCTTTAGGTACTTCACCACTAATATCCATTAGTTGTCTAATTACTCGTTTAAGAGCCATATTCTCAACTGGTGGTTCTCCAGCTTTTCTAGAATTATCCTTTAATTGTGTAAAAAGATCTTTAGATGTTTTAGTTGATTCTTTACCTGATAAAATATTAGATAGTTCCGAATAACTTAATTGGAATAAGTCTCTCTTATCAACAGGTAATTGATTTTTGTATTTCTCAAAGTCATCAACCTTGTCAATTATGTCTTGATCTTTTAATGTGTTATCTTCTTTTTTGAATTTATCAATCAACTGTTGAAGGACTTTCTTACTTACCTCCATTACTAACTTACTATCGTGTTTTCTTACATCTTCAACAATTACTGAAGATAAAACATTAACTAATTTCATAAATGTTATTTTTTAATATAAATATACCAAAAACAATAGTTGGATACACGAAAAATAAAAATTATTCAATTGGTATTCAACCCCAATTGATAAACAACTTTTTTACCCTCCTTACGAGAATAAACTTTTTTTGATTTTACCACTTGTTGACAAGTTTTACGACGAATGATTTGTTTAATATGTCGTTCAGATAAATCTGGTAATTTGTTTTCCATTGTTTCTTACTTTTGATACACAAAGATATCAATATTTATTCCAATATCCAAAAATTATTTTTGAGAATATGTTTTTTCTAAAAAATCTATCACGTCGTAATATGTTTTAACTATTCCTATTTTTTTATAATACTCATTTAATTTATAACAATTCAATGAATATTTTTTATCATGCCCAAGTCTATCACTGACATATTTTACTTTAACATCTTTACCTAATATTTCAGATATCTTATTAACTAATCTAATGTTTGTATAATGATTACCAGAACCTATATTATATATCGTATTAAGTACGTCATCATCAAACATTAAGTCAATTATTACATCAACATTATCGTAAACGTATATCCATTCTCTAATTTGTTTACCATCACCATATACTGGTATAACATCATCATTTATTATACAATTATATATTTTAGATAAAAATTTTTCACTATTCTGATGTTCACCAAAGTTATTACAGGTTCTTGTTATTAAATACGGCAATCCGAACGTTCTATGAGCACTTTCAATTAACATGTCTGATGCCGCCTTTGTTACTGAATAATAAGAACTTGGTTTGAGTTCTTCCTCCTCAACCGAAGCGTGATTTATAGCAATATGGTCTGCCATATCACCATAAACTTCGTCAGTCGATATGTGTATGAATTTTTTTAGATTTTTATTTTTTCTTGCACACTCAATCATGTTAAAAGTCCCTTCAATATTCGTTTTAATAAATGGTTTACCATCTAAAATTGAGTTATCAACATGGGATTCTGCCGCAAAATGAACTAAATAATCATACGATCCAAGATCATCGGATGTTATGTCACAAATATCTTTACATAAAAAATTTACATCACATTTAATATTATTTATATCACCAGCATAGGTTAATTTATCTATACAAAGTATTTCAATATTCGGATGTCTTTCGTTTAATCTATTAATAAATGCAGAACCAATAAACCCCGCACCTCCAGTTACTACTATTTTCATATTTTTTTACTTTTACCATTAAACTAATCTAAATTACAATAAATTTAAATAGATTTTTTTAAGAAAAGTTGTATTTTAAAACGTGATCGTAATTTACAAACCTGCGTTCAATATCACTATATGATGGTATTTGTCTCGTTAAATTTTTTATAGATGAATATACCGATAACTCATTTTGTAATTTAGCAAAAATTAAATCAACATGATTTTTTTCATTGACAATACTATTAAAAATTAAATCAAAATTTTTAACCGAAAACCCAATACAATGTGTTGTTACAGTGTTGGATACTTTAATAACATTTTCATTAACGATTTTAATTTCACACTCAGGTTTAGAAAAATGATTACCTCCAAAATAAATAATATCATAATCATTTGGTATCGTATTTAAAAATTTCAGAACCTGTGAACTAAATCCATCTTCAAAATCACAATCATCTTCAATTATTAAAAAATTATTATACTTTTTCTCTTGGACTATTTTAAATATGTTTATATATGTTTGTCTAAGTCCTTCCCATCCAGGTTGATCAATGATTGATCCATCAACGGCTTTTATAACTTCATAATCAGAAACATTTATTTTACTTAAATTGGTCAAAATATTTTCAAGCCTATCCAATCTTCGTTCAAGATTAATAACAAATATCCTATCAAAAAAGTCATTCATTATTTATAACAATTTTTATACGGACGACAACTAGCCTTCTGACTAAACCCCATTTTATTACATGGAGTACTCTTACAATAAGATTTACCCATCTTACGTGGTTTCTTAAACTCTTTCTCCTCTATATATTTTTTCAGAACTTCTTTTATAATTTGTTTCATACTGATAAATATTATTATGGAAAAGAAAAGTAATTGTACATCCTGTAAACAAAAAGGGGGATATACCAAACAAAATAAATTATTCCTTTGGTCTGGTTTTTTTATGTTATTAATTTTAGGTTATGGTCTTTATTCTTTAGTAAGAGATATCATTTCTCTCTTTTAAATTTAACAACACAATCAACATATAAATCACCAATCCCATGTGATTTAAATCCTTTATTTTTAACCCTTAAGGGTTTTGTTGTGTCAAAAGTTTCAGGCATTGTAATCGATAACTCACCATCAGGGTGTGGAATAGTAAATTTATCGTAACTTAATGATTCTAAGTCAAACTCTTTTCTATAAATTAAATCAATTCCACTCATAATAAAACCATCTTGTTCCACTATATCAACTTTAATTAATAAATTACCATACACCCCGTTTGAAAAATCACCTAAATTAGTCATTCTTATAAACTGACCAGAATCAATACCTACAGGTATCTCAAATTTAATGGTCTTAATCTCTTGTTTAACAGATCTTCCAGAACAAGACGAACAAGGTCTAATAACAATTTTACCTCTACCACCACAACTAGGACAGGTCTGTCTAATTGTTTGTTGGAAAAACCCACCACCTATTGTTTGAACGAAAAATCCTTGACCTTGACAAGTCCCGCATGTTTCAGTATCACCACCTGATGAATTACAACTAGAACATTCGATATTACGTTGATATTTAATCTCAACGGTTTTACCTCTATACGAGTCTATAACACCAATATTGACGTTTATAACTTTATCAGGTACTTGAGGTTGTCGATTCCCACGATTGAACATCTGATCAAAAAAATCATCAACCCCTCCAAATCCATTAAAACCACCATTCTTTTCCATCTCCCATTTCTGTTTCTTTTGTGGGTCAGTTAAAACATCATAAGCCTCAGCAATTTCCTTAAATCTGTCTCCACCATCAGGATTTATATCAGGATGAAATTCTTTTGATAATTTTCGATACGCTCTCTTTATATCTTCTTCAGATGCGTTATTATTTATACCTAAGATATTATAATAGTCTTTCATGAATTTTCACATTGTTTTATTCAAAAATAAAAAAAGAAAAAAAATTTTCAAGTCGTTTATCACCGCAAAACGAGCTAATGAGTTTTTTAACAAAATGATTGAGGAATCGGAATCAATTATTTTTGACATGCAAACAGAAAATGGTGACCCTTGTAAATTTGAAATTGGTATATTACAAAAAGGAAAGTTTTTGTTTGACAACTATGCGACTGATGAACTTGGAAGAAATATTAGAGTTGAGTTAGAGAATGATGACTTTACTTTGTTAAACGTAAAACCATATAAAGTAGAAGAGGATCTTTACGATCCTCAAACAAAAAATAGGATTTCTGTCCCTTATTTTTTAAAAACCTACTTATCAAAAGATGGTTTAAAAATGATATCCAAAATAAATAACAGAATTGTTTTTCAAAAAGATGACGAAATTAAATTATTTTCGTTAAAAAGTGTTTCCGATGCTGATAGATTTATTGATATACTTCAAAATCGATTTTTATATCAAAAAAGGAATGATGTTCTTTTCGTTAAAGATGTATCAACATCTCAGAGAAATTATCTTTACAATTTGTTGGAACAATCAGGTTTTGAAAAACAATATTTATATCGAAAATTTACGACTCATCCATCAGGTAAATAAACTCAGTACCTGAAACATCTATTTTAAAACTTTTTGTGTCTTTATCTAACTCCCTAAATTTAGTACCCATAGTATGAAATTCCATTTCACGTAATTCAAATATAACTGTTGTTTTACCCAAATATAATTCTTGGGTTAGTTCGGCAATCTGCGCTAATGTAGTTAAATATTTATCACTTTCTTCAATCTCTGCCATATTGTTAATTTTTCTGGTTTTGGAATTAAATCATCTTTATTTATACCCTTTAAGGTTTGAATTAGTCTTTGTTTTTCAATAGCTAACTCTTTTTGGAATGTTTTACGATCATTTTGAAGTTCGTCTAACTCTTGTTCAATTTCGTTCTTCGGAAGCATCTTCAGTTATTGTTTCAAGGTTTAATTCCTTTTCAATATCCATTTTTAATGTCATAAGATCATCTAATGAAGATTTTTCAAAGATTTTTTTAAGTTCTTTTACTTTATCATTAAATAGTTTTTCTTTAGTTTCTTTATCTAAATTATATTTGATAATTCTTTTAATACCATCAATGGTATTAGTTAAATTTTCCTCGTTAGGTTCACAAACAAAAGATACGATAATCTTATCATCAACATCATTCTGAGTATATTGAAGATCCTTCAACAAGGATTCGGTGAAAACCCACTTTTCGGGGAATATTAGATCAAAAGAGATATAAGATTTAATCTTACGAACACTATGTAGGTAAGGAAAAATAAGTTTAATAATTTCTATAAATTTCATAATTTAATTAAATAAGTTATTATGTATGACAAACTAATCCCATTAAGTAATAGTTCTCTCTTACTTAACTCCATTTTAATAGGATTTGTACTTAAGAGAGAACTAATAAACTTAACAATTGTCCTGATGAGGACAACTGATGAAAAGTTGAATAAAAAAAGAAATATGGTTGAGATATCAATCATTTTCTTGTTTTTTATGGTTCAATATTTCACCGCGAAGGGTTTGTAATAGAGTCTTCATGTCTTGACATGTTTTTCTAGCTCTAGTTCCCGCACTTTTGTTACCACTGTAAAATTTACCAGTGTCGGTTGATAATGTTTCCATCAACGCTTTCAATTGTTCTAATGTTTCCATACATTTAATTTTAATATAAAAAATTTAGGTTTTCAATAAACAATAGTAAATACTATTGTTTTTTAATCACAAGGTTTTTATCAATACTTTTGTACAATTCAGTCATCATATCTAAATCTGATTTGGTAAATGGTTTTCTATCATCAAATAATTGTATGAAAAACTTTCTTAAACCATCTACAACTTTTTGATTTTTTTGTTTATAAAATATTTCTGTAAAAAAATTCTTGAGGAATGTCTTATGTTCACCATCTTCATTTATGTGAATATTTTCTTTTTCAAAGTTTTCTAAAATTTTTCTCCAACACCAATCAAAATGATTACTTTGTTCCTCACTAGTCAATAAAACTTTTGTTTCACTAGTCACATCCCTTTCCCCACCTAAATAAGTTGTTTCAACAACATCAGTGAGCCCAACACACAAATCACAAAACATTTCTCTTTTTTCAGAAATCATATTGTTGATTTTGAACCAAGTATCCACTTCATCATTATTTAATGGTGTTGCTACCCATGAAAAAAAATTCCCCATATCCATATATGAGGAATTATAATAAAATTATGAAATATTTGAATATTACTGAGTTTTTTGATTATAAGAAATTAGTTTTGACATTTTACTTAGTTCTTCATTAATAACCATAGTTTTTTTATCATCACTTTCTTTTACATTCAATTTACCAAATAGTTTATTTAAACTATCAGCACCTTTTGTTTCACCAGCATTATCAACAGGTTGAGTAACTCTGTTATATGATCTATTCTTCTCAGCACCATATAAATTTTTCTTTCTCTTAGTGTTGATTTTTTTACCTAACCCTGTATCAACCGCATTTGCGTATTTTGTAGAGTTACCTGTTTTAGATGAACCTTCAAGATTTGCCTCTAACCAATCATCATTTGGTTGTATTTCATCGTATTGTAGGTTTTCCATACCAGGGGAATAAGCAAAGTTCTCAATATATTCTTCAACAGCACCTGATGGTGTATATGCTTTTTTACTCATCTTACCTAACTCACCATTTCCCGCAGGGAAAATCTTAGGATCCATTTCGTATTTACCCTTAGACCCGTCTTTAAGATAATCTTTCATCTTTTTCTCCAAGTCTTTCATATATTGTTTATTTTCACTACCTGATTCCTTGTGTGATTTTTTATACGTTACCAAACCTGGAGGATCTGAAGCTTCATTAACCATATCCTCAATAAAATCAATTAACTCATGTTCAGACATTCTTAAAACATTCTCATCAACTTTTTTACATCCACAAGATTTGTAGTCTGAATTATTAACGTTTCTTAATTTTTTAGTTTTACCATCAAAGGTGAACTCAGTTTCACCAGCACAAATAGCTTTACATCTAGCACCTGTAAATGCGTTACCTTCATCAACTTCTTTATGTTTTGAAATAGTTTTTTTAGCCATTTTAACACTCTTATCCGCAATCTTTTCGGATAACTCTCCCTTTAATAATTTATCAAAATAATTTCCCATTTTACTTTTTATTTATAAATATCATTTTTTATTGAAATGTTCCAAGAATAGTTTGTTAATTACCGATGGTGGTAATCCCATTTTTACACTAACACGATTAATTGTCTCGTTAATATCACTATCAATCAACTCAAGTGCATTCATATCACCTTGATTACAATATGGGAACTTCTTACACTTCTCCTTAACTTTAACGAACTTAGCACCAGGACCACCATATCTCGGAAACTTCTTGTCTTTAACCGCTCTTCCTTTATAAATGGTATCAGGACCACCAATCTTCAAAGGATCTTTAACAAAACCAGGAAATGGGGCGTCGTATTGACCAGAGGATGATGCACCTGTAGCTTCCTTAGATTCAATCTTTTTCAATTTGTCATAATACTTTGGATCTTCATACAAATGATCCATAGCTATCTCGGTTGCCTTTCGTTTATTATCGGTGTGTTCCATTTCTGTTTTAACACCTTTGGATAATTCTTTTTTCATGTCCATAATAGGTAGGTTATGTTTCTTAGCAAGGTCACTCAAACTTTTATTGTCAGCCTTACCACCTTTTAGTACCTCACCTTCCTTAACAAACATTTTATTCTTTTTTTCAGAAGCCCTATCCAAATAATCATAAGCTTTATCCCCATAAGTGTCGTACAACCTTTGAAAGATTAACGCAGGGTTTTTTCTCATATATCTAATAACATCTTCAGGTACTTCTCTGTAATATTTACCAAAAATATTATCTAAATCCATTTCTCTTGATTGAATAGTTCTCTCAGGATCTTGAGTAAATTCTTCACCTTTAGTTTCTTTAGTCTCTTTTTTCATAGGACCAAATAATGGACCACTATATTGTCCAGCACCTGAAGCCCCTGTCGCTTCAGTATTTTCAATTTTCTTCAAAAAATCATTTTGAGCTTCTAAGGATTTTGAACCTGAAGGTAATTCTCTAAAAGTTTTTTTCATACTATCTGATAAACTTTTCATATTAAGCGTTCTTTAATCTACTCTGCCAAACACTTCTCTGATTATACATAACTCCGTAAAATTCAGTAAAAAGTTTGACAATTATTTCCTTAACTTCATCATTTAACTTACCTTTTTTTAACTCCTTAAGGATTTCAGCCATTAATTTTTCCTCGTATTGTCGTAAAGTATTAGAACCCAAAAAGTCTTTAATTTCTTTTCGGATCATAATCTCAATTTCTTTCTGTTCTGATGATGTAAATGACATATATATAATTATCTTAATAATTCTTTTATAGATCTAATTGAATAACCAAAACTTAAATTTGGTCCCCAGGTTATCCCAAAACTATTTGCTGATCTCATATATCCAAACATAGGACCAAAACCAACATGTAATGCCAACCCATTTTGAAATACTTTCTTTGGGGGATCAATTACCACAGAATTTAATACGGGAATATCTAACAATTCTTTTTCAATTTTTTTATCTAAAACAACATTACCATCAATATATTTCAGAGTATAAGGTGTTACAACAACTTTTTTTATCCCTTTTTCCTCAATAGTTGCCATTCCTAAACCAAATGTAAATTTTTCAGTTAACTTAGTCGGATTACCATTAAATTTAGGATATAACCCCAATGAATACTTTTCAACATATGTTGTATCATTAATTTTTATCGTATTACTTTCAAATAAAACATATGTTTCAGATCCAATACTTCTCACATCATTAGTGTCTGTAAAATATATTTTATACGTAGAATCATTAATTTTTTCTATTTGAGATCCGATATCAAAAGTGTGTTCATACTTAGGTGTTAAATAAGTCACCGTTGTGATTGTCTTACCTGGTAGTTCTTTGATTATTGTTTTAAAATTAACGTCTTGTTTTTCCGCTTCTTCCTTTGTTAGTTGGAACGCTGTTTTTTTATACTGACCTTTATAATACGTTATCGTATCATTCATTGCCAATTCATTCTGATTAGCCTTCTGTTCTAAATAATCTTTGTCTTGACAAGACTTCAAATTAGTGATAACCAAAAAAACAATTACTCCAAGTAATATTAAATTCAATATTTTATTATTCATTTTCAGGTATCGTTATAGTTTTCTTTCTAACAGCTAACACTTTAGCCCATTTAGTTTTGAATTTTTGATAATAACTTTGAATTTGTTCAATGAACTTAACAAAATCATAATCGACCTTAATCATTGTACCATTAATATAAACCCCGTTAGATTCTCCAATACTATAGAAAAACTCCAAATCTTTATCAATAATACGTCCTGACCATTCCACGGTACTTGCATATATATTCAGAGGATAAAAATCAACAAACTCGGAAACTTCAGTAAGGAATTCGTCCATAGTTTCTTGAAAAGCTGCTTTGTCTTCAGTTGTTAATTGTAAATCTTGAGTATTCTTACCATGTACGACAATAACACCACCAGAAACTCTATATGCTTGTTGTTTGTCTCTTTTACTTTTTTCACCATCATCAATTCGATCTTCAATTGATTTAGCAATATTAGGTCTCGTATTTGAAATAGCGTTTGTACCTGCGGTTTCTCCCTCAAACGATGAATCTTGTTCCAAAATTATTTGAGAGAACAATTTATTTTCATTTAATTGACCATACTTTCGATCACTCACCATCTTTGACGATACCTTCAATAGGTTTTTTAATTCGTCGTACTCGTTTTTTTTCTTCATTTAATAATTCGTTAAATTTATCAAAGTCAAATGCCGGATTCACATCTGTGTATCGTTCTGAAAAATTACTTCGTGATATAATACCTTCGTATTGTGAAACACCTGTAACTTTAACATTATGTCCAACACATCTGTTGTTTATTTTGGATGTATTGAATATTTCTTTACACAAATCAGCTAATGATATGTATTGTTCATCAGTGTATGTCTGCCAAAATAAACAATCTCTCCACTTACGTTCAAAGACCTTTTTTTTATAAATACTTCCAATCCAGTTAATGTAATGTGATGATAGAGGTAATCTATCTAACCAACCTAAATTTTCCAAAGCAATTACAATACCTGTATAATCTTCCGTTAAATCATATGATATGTCAGAACCTTCGTTCTCTTCCAAAAATTGAAATACCTCACCATCTTGCCCAATAAGATAGTGAGGTATCATTGTGTTTTTTTTATTTAATCGATATTCAAGACTATTGACATACTCATCAAAAAATCTCTTAGTATCAATCAATATTATGTTTTTCTTAATTTCGTCAGTCTTAATACCATTAGATGATAAAATTTTATTGATTTTACCCATTTTTACTATAAACCAACCTTTTTATTTTATTCTCAGAATTATCGGATTCTTTTGACATTTTCTTTAAAAAATTTTCAAGTTCTCCCATTTTTTCCTCAGAAAGGACAACAGGTTCATCTATTGTCTCCATTTTTCCAATCTCTTTTGATAGTTCGACAATCTCATCTTCAGTCAGTACTTTCTTTTCTTCTTTCGGTGTTTCTTTATCACGTTCAGAATAAACAATCAACATATGGGCGAATGTTAAAGATATAAATGGTAATAAACCACCAGTAAAAAACGCCAATATTCGTTTATGTGCAGCAACATCAGTTGGTTCAATACCCATAGGTTCAAATACACCAGAAACCATCTCAATCCAAGTTTTGAATTCTTGGGACGATGTCTCAATAAATGAGAAGGAATAAAAGAAATTACCAATAAATTGGATTAAGGTTACGATACCAAAAGGTATGTATATAAACTTCCCGAATTTTGCAGATACTCCCGCAAGTGCAGCAAGGGCCGCAATCTCAACCGCAACAGATAAAAATATCGCCCAAGACATCGGATTTGATAATCCATAAAATGTCACAACGTGAGATATTGAAACAAACGCAACCAAAAGTATTGGAATGATAAATGAGGTCACAATAATGGACCTCAAATTATCTTGTAACCACTTCTTCATATCAATTAGTGGTGTCTACCAAATTTTGGTTTTTATAGAAATTAATCGGTACGTGATTCTTATCACTTAATTCTTCAATTTCTAAGTTCTTCCAAGCAGGAGTTTCATTGATGAGTTTAATCATCTCTTGTTTTGTAATCGTGTTTGATTTTAATTCTTGAACTTCTTTTTTCAATCGATTAACATCAGATCCTGTTCCACAACTTCTGAACAATAATAATACCAACACCACAAACGATACAATTGGTAAATAAGATTTAATTTTTTCCATAACTTTTATTTTATAAATATGAATTACATGTAATCAAACAAGGTTCCACTCTCATTTCTTAATTTTCTAAGAGCTTTTTCTTTAATTTGACGAACACGTTCTTTTGTAAGATTAAAATCATTTCCAATTTCTTCAAGAGTTTTTGGAGCATCTCCCGCAATTCCGAAGTAATCTTCAACAATAATTCTTTCTCTTTCATCCAAAATACCCAAAATTTCCATCATCTTCTCTTTTAGAATATTTTGAGTGTTGAATAAAACTTCAGGTAAATACCCATCAGGATTTTCGATTGTATCCAACAATGTATCACCCTCATCATTGATTGTTTGATCATAGTTAATCACCGATGGTAGAGACATCATCTTATCAGATAATTCACCACCCTTTTTACTAATCTCACGTTTTTCTTTATACAGGTCCTGAACAATATTAACTGGAAGTCGGATAGTTCTAGCATTCTCATTCAAACTTTGAAGGATAGATTGTTTAACCCACCATACAGCATATGATATAAATCTTAGGTTCTTACCCCAATCAAAGGTTTGAATTGCTTTCATCAAACCGAGATTACCTTCAGCAATCAAATCAGGTAAATCTAATCCTTGATTCTGATATTGTTTTGCAATGGTGATAACAAACCTTAAATTACCCTCCAACAATTCTTTGTCAATCTTATCCTTCTCCTCTTTTGTTAAACTACCATTCAATACCATGTTGGATAGTTCTCTCTCCCTCTCAACTGACATTACTTTTAATTTACGAACATCTTTCAAATAAGACGAAATCTCGTCTTGGTTCATAATAACAATTGCACTTTTGTCTTTCATAATATTACTCTTGTGATTTTAATACGCTCTGTTCTAATGGTGTTAATGATTCAATACCAAACTCATTGATTTTATCTAAGATCTCATCTACTGTGGGTTTCTTAAACCCCGCCTTATTCATTATCTCTTCAAATATTTTTTCATCAATCTCTTCATCAAATTGTTCATCCAATTCTTTGGCGGTCATACCTAATCCTGTTTTTTGAAGACCAAAGTTACGAGTGTTCAAATCAACATCGGTATCTTTTTTATCTAAATCAAATAAATGTTCAAAAAGTGTTCTCGGTAACACCACTGACATGTTGTCAGTATATTCCATAATAAAATATTGTGGTGCCGCAGAGCTAATTGAAAATGATAAAAACTCTCTGAGTTCTTCAAAATTAACATTAGACCAAAAATGGATAATTACATTATAATCACCAAATAAAAATTTTACTGATGGTGAGTCCGCAATTGGCGAAATACAGTCAGCAACATCTCGGATGACATTTTCACGTCCTGTAAAATCACCCATCATAAATAAAAGATATTTTTTCATACTCTTTAATTGAATTAGAACACAAAGTTCGGATATTTATTTAACAAAAACAAGACCAAAATGAAGAAAATTATCAAACTAACAGAATCACAACTAGAAAATTTAGTTAAACACGTTGTAAATGAGTCAAAAAAAGAAGAAAACTTCATTCAAAAAGCTGTTGAAAAACAAGAAAAAAAAGGAACAACTGGTAAATTTGGTGCTTGGTGTAAGAGAAATGGTTTAGCATCAGCCGATGGTGAGGTAACGATGAAATGTATTAACAAGGCAATGAAATCTGATGATTCATCTGTTGTTAAAATGGCTAACTTCGCTAAAAACATCGGTGGTTACAAAGGTTCTAAACACTAATCAACATTGTTTACATACTCAGTTAATTTGATAAGTGCATCATACGCACTTTTCCATAAGTTTTCTGCGGTCTTATCCTCACAAGATATATTTCGTCCGTAATAGTGGAGGAGAGCATAACCCTCCCCCTCAGCTTCTAAACGATATCTCATATCTTCAATAGTGACCTCATGTGGTTTACTTTCCATTATTGACTTACTTTAGATATGTTATCTGTTTTGGTAATTTTTACCGTGTTATTCGCCCACTGACTAACCAATGGATTGTGAGTGATTACAAAAATCTTCTCAAAATATTCTTTGATTTTAGAAAAGAATTCTCCAACCATCTCAAGATTCTCATTTGATATCTTTCCGAAAACTTCGTCAAACACAATTATGTTCGGCTTTGGTAATGAACAAACCTTACTCAATACCGCCCTCAACGCTAATGATGCAATTGTTTTCTCATATCCAGATCCAGATACCATTAACTTCTCAACACCGGTACCATTATCAATCATCATGAATTCAACTTCATTCTTATCGTTAATTCTAACCTCCAACTTGAAGTAGGAACTATCTTGTAGTAGTCGTTGTAACTCGGAATTGATAAGTGGCATCATTGTCTTCATAATCATTTTTGATATTCCGTTCTTACCAAAGATCTCCAAGTATATCTTGTAGATTTTTTCCTTCTCAAACTCTTGAGCTATCTTACTAATTAGATCCCGATTTTTTTCAATCTTAAGTGTTAGAGAATTACTCTCATTGTCAATCTGTGATAAATCTCGTTCAATCTTACCTTTTTCCATTTTCAACTCATCTAATCTCATCGTAGCCTTCATAATCTGACCCTCAAGATTCTTATTCTCTTCAATCTTATTTTGAACATCATAAAACTTACCGAGTTTTTCTCTGGTTTGTTGGATCTTCATATCATAATTCTGAATCTCAACCTCATATTTTTCTCGGATTAACTTATTACGCTCATATTGATCAAACTCTCGTTTAAGTTGTTGGAATTGTTGGTCCCCGTTATTTAACTCAATCAATCTATTCTCATAACCTGATAGTTGTTCTTTAAGACCATCCATCTGTTCCAATTTGGATTTTGTTAACTCTGCGTTTAATAGTTCAATACCACAGTGCTCACACTTAATACCACCACTCACAGAACGAGCCAAGACTTCAAGATCCTTAAGTTTAACATTTACCTCAATTTTATTTGCTGTAACACCTTTAGAGTCTTCTCGGATTATATCATGTTCAGTTTCATTATAAAACTGACTTGGTGGAATAATATTGATACCATCCATCAACTTCTTGGTCTCATCTCTCTTGTTTTGAAATATAAGGATCTCACCATTCAAATTATCAGGATTGATTAATGATAGTTCCTTATCAATGTCTGTATGTTTCTTTAACATCAATTCATCACGGAATTTCTCACCACGAGATAAACGATCACTAGTGTCCTCTAACTTACCATCCAAAACTAATTTTTGATCATTGTTAGTCCTAATTTTTTCATTTGAAGTTTCAATCTCATCCTCCAATTGTTGTGTTGAGTATAAATTTGAAATCATAGTCTTAGAAAAACTAGAATAAAGTTCTTTACCAACTTCTTCCTTTTTCTTTAAGAATTCTAATCCCAAGAATTTACTCAAGACTTGACCACGAGCTGTAGGTTTTGATTCCAATAAATCTTCAAGGTTAGATGCTGTAGTTAAAATGGTCATCAAAAAATCATCCATTTCACCAATAGAATTTTTGATAAACTTTTCCGTCTCACGTCTCTGTTCCCCAGTGAAATTCTGAAGTTCCCCGTTCGCAAGTTTCTTGAAGAAGTCTAATTCCGTCTTAACATTCCATTCACCTGATTTTGAT
>Ga0114968_10000479_pt1 | contig 30075 bp, 38 predicted proteins | sample M_130807_EF_Meta_FD_87020 | JGI IMG/M metagenome (GOLD analysis project Ga0114968, IMG submission 87020) | Freshwater microbial communities from Lake Montjoie, Canada to study carbon cycling - M_130807_EF_MetaG | ecosystem: Environmental > Aquatic > Freshwater > Lake | place: Lake Montjoie... | reverse complement strand
GGTCTAATGAAGATTAAATTATCAGAAGTTGCTGATGTTAATGAAGTTATAAAAATCAAAACTGAGTTGATCAGTTTTGGTTTGTCACAAGGCCCAGACTTTAGTTTTTCATATCATACAGCTCATTGGGATAATTTTACTGGACACTCTGAACCACGTTGGTTAGAGATTGATTTTCATAATGAGAAAAAGTCTTTAAATTTTTTATTAAAATATTCTAATCGTATTAAAATTATTGAGAGTCTACAATAATGGCAATGACTGTGAGAATACCTTGGTCTAAGGAACGTGATAACAAATATAAATGGAACGAAGTTTGTGCCTGGGCCATTGAAAGATTTGGTTTGCCAGGGGAAAAATTTCGTACTGAAGCCAATGTTGACTATATGGATTTTATTTTTAAAAGTAATAAAGATGCATTAATGATGTCATTGATGTGGAATGGTCGAGTAGTCACTGATGATGAACTTGCTGTAGAACATGTTGGGAAGTATTTGATTTGATATTGGCAGAACATGATTATTATGTCGTGGAATTTGATCGGCGTTCAAAGATCCCGTTTGATTGGTTAAAATCAAATTTTGGTCCAGGCGACGGTACTCGTTGGTTTTATAGACAACATAACTTATACTTTTCTAATCCAAAAGACCATTTACAATTTGTACTGAGATGGGCATGATTGATTACACCGACTATATGGTGCTGCCTTGCGGTGGTGTTGCCTATTATGATGAACCCACACATGGTATGAACTATTTCTGTGCCCAATGTGAATGTGTAGTAGGCAGCGATAATATGCCTGCTCGATGTAAACTTGAGGAAGCCAAGTGGAATCTTATAAAATTACTAGGAGGCAAAGGATGGGATTACTTTGCGGAACCAGATGAATTCTTTTAATCCATTAGAAGAAGATATTGCTCACAAAATGTCCATGCAGATGCAGAGTGAAATTGACCGGGAAGTGCTTTGGGGTATGCTCAAAAGCATAGGGTGGACTAGAGTCATGATTGATCAATATACAGATAACTATCATGCTGTGGATATTTCTCAATGGTTGAATAAACATTGTACAGGTGTATATGAAAGGTCTGGCAGAGATTTTATTTTTGAAAATGAAAAAGATGCTGCCATATTCATTTTAAAATGGGCATAAGATATGATCCCAGCGAATCTTATGAAACTTGGTTAACCAAAGTGCGCGATTACGAGTTGAAAATCGCTCATCAAAAACTAGCTCAAGGGATTCCTTTGGATCAAGTCATGGTGGAAATGAGTCAAAGATTGTCAAAAAAAATGCTACATCCCATAATGACCTTAATAAAAGACCATCCAAATACGTATGACTCAGTGGAGAGTCGACGAAGATACGAAGAAATAATGAAAAATGTTGGAAAGAAATCGGACCATGTTGATGAAAAGAGTTGACAACAATCATTTTTCATTGTATAATACACACATGAAACAACAAAACTCCATTATGCCAATTGATGAACAAGTTCAAAAAATTTTGGATTTCTTAGAAATCAAGGCAGAAACAATCACCAAACCTTTTAAATATCATAAAGATATTCACAAATTGCTCAAGGGCATTTATATTCTGATACATGAAGAAACAGTGGTTTATGTTGGCAAAGGCAATATTGCTGATAGGCAACGTAAGCATTGGAAAAAAGCCAATGGGGATCTTAAGGCAAAAGATCCCGAGGGGTGGCATTGGCTTGTGAAAAATTATAAATCTCACCCCAAAGATTGGACCATCAAGTATTTGATTCTCCATAAACAAACTGAATTAAGTGCTGTGGAAGGCTGCCTGATTCATAATTTTCAACCTCTTGCTAACAACGAAACTTTTATTGATGAAGGACGAACACTATGAGTAATCTTGCTTTTATTAAAAAAACCATGACACATGCAGAATTGAGAAATTCTCGATTCAACGTGGACAATTCCATATTTGTTTCAGTGAAACAACGATTTGATGACTATTGCAATTTAGTCAAAGGGTCATCAACCCAAATGAACAACACCATCAAGGAGTTCAAATCAAAGTTTCCCAATTTGACATGGGAACATATTGATTCTCATTTGGTTGAGGCACAAAGCTGTAAATTATCAGATATTCGAATTGACGACACTATGAATCGACCACTGGATTGGGAACATGTAAGAAAAATTATCAAGAATTTTTCACCCACAATGGTCATGCCAATCAATGTGTATAAGGACGCCAATTCAGTGGGGAATTTTGTAGCATGGGACGGTCAACACACTAGTCTTACCCTGTACGTAATTGGAGTATTGATTTACGGTAAACCAATTGGCAGTATCAAGGTGCCAATTGCTGTTTCTAAAGCTACCACCAAAGAAGAGTTGCGTATTAATTTTATTGATTTGAACGGCGATGCCAAATTGCCATTGAGTCCATTAGATTTGTTTGAACAAAAAATCTACGGACACATTGTTGATAAATCTCCAAGGCCAGATTGGGAACTGGCTGCAAATAAATTCCGTGCTTTGGAAGAAGTGGATATATTTCTAACTTCGGAGGCATTCCGGGATCAAGACCAAAATGGTGCCATCACACATGTTGCTTCAATTATCAACAATGATTTGGACATTGTACAAAAATTTGCAACTTACTGGAAATTCAGAAGTCAATATGAAAATCGTCGTGTGGAAAGCAAGGAACTGATACATGTGATTTATCTGCTTAATCATGCAAAATCTTGCGGCATCAATTGGTCTGAAGATGATATCAAAAGTATTGTTGATATTTTTTGGAATTGCTTTAGTTGTGAATTCACTGGAACTCAGCATCTAAATATATTTTGGAAAAAGCTAGCTGGTTCTTATGAAATTTGGTATGACAAGGTCTACGGCAAGGTTGACGAAGAGTATCGACCCACTCAGTTCAAGATGACAAATGGCGGCGTTCATCAGGAAACTTTTGGGTTGAAGTTTATGTTGTCACAATTGGCTTTTAGTGGATTTAAGGGCAAGCTGCCCAACTACGAACACCCAGCGGGCTACAAGCCACGTAATTTAGATTTGTGGGAATACTCTATTGACAAATGACTTGAATTAAACTAGTATAAATAATGATGTGGAAAACCTTATAGGGTTCCACAGCATACTCACTTTTAAAGGAGAAAAACATGAGTAAAGTAATTGGTATTGACTTGGGAACCACAAATAGTTGTGTGGCCGTAATCGAAAACGGTAAACCCAAAATTATTGAAAACAGCGAAGGCGCACGTACTACCCCCAGTATTGTTGCGTATGCCAATGATGAAATTCTAGTTGGTGCAAGCGCAAAGCGACAGGCTGTTACTAACCCCAAAAATACTATCTATGCCAGTAAACGACTAATTGGACGCAAGTTCAAAGAACAGGCTGTGCAAAAAGATATCGACTTGATGCCATACGAAATCATCGAAAGCAAAAACGGTGATGCATGGGTCAAAGTCAACGACAACGAATTAGCTCCTCCACAGATCAGTGCAGAAGTTCTTCGTAAAATGAAGAAAACTGCTGAAGATCATCTTGGCTACGAAGTCACACAGGCAGTGATCACAGTGCCTGCCTACTTCAATGACCAACAACGTCAGGCTACTAAGGATGCTGGCCAAATTGCTGGATTGGAAGTTCTGCGTATTATCAACGAACCCACAGCAGCCGCATTGGCCTACGGTGTGGACAAGGCAGACAAGAAAGATCGCAAGATTGCGGTGTACGACTTGGGTGGTGGTACGTTTGACGTATCTATCATTGAAATTGCCAATGTGGATAATGAAAAACAAATTGAAGTTCTTTCCACTAACGGCGATACATTCTTGGGCGGTGAAGACTTTGACCAACGCATCATGGATTACTTGGTTGAAACCTTTTTGAAAGAACAGGGTGTTGATCTAACCAAAGATGTATTGGCACTACAACGTCTAAAAGAAGCCGCTGAAAAGGCCAAGATTGAGTTGTCAAGTTCAGCTCAGACTGATGTCAACTTGCCCTACATCACTGCGGATGCCACTGGTCCCAAGCACATGAACATCAAACTTTCACGTAGCAAATTTGAAAGTTTGGTAGATGAGTTGATTCAACGTAGTCTAACTCCTTGTAAGACTGCTATGACGGATGCGGGTGTTACTGCTGACGACATTGATGAAGTCATCCTTGTTGGTGGTATGACACGTATGCCCAAGGTACAGGAAGCAGTGGAAAAACTGTTTGGCAAAGCACCGCGTAAAGATGTTAATCCTGACGAAGCAGTGGCCGCAGGTGCCGCAGTACAGGGTGATGTTTTAGGTGGAGGTCGTACAGACGTGCTGTTGCTGGATGTTACTCCATTGAGTCTGGGTATTGAAACCATGGGCGGTGTGATGGCCAAGTTGGTTAACAAGAATACCACTATTCCTACCAAGGCCAGTCAAACATTCTCTACAGCCGAAGACAATCAACCAGCAGTCACAATCAAAGTGTTCCAAGGTGAACGTGAATTGGTCCAACATAACAAATTGTTAGGTGAATTCAACTTGGAAGGAATTGCTCCTGCTCGTCGTGGTCAACCTCAGATTGAAGTTACCTTTGATGTTGATGCCAACGGTATCATGAAGATCAGCGCCAAGGACAAAGGTACTGGCAAAGAAAACAAGATCACTATCAAGAGCGATAGTGGTTTGAGCAAGGAAGAAATTGAACGCATGGTACAAGAAGCTGAGGAAAATGCTGAATCAGATAAGAAACTTCGTGCTTTGATTGAAGCTCGCAATAATGCGGAAGGTACTCTAAGTAATTTCAAAGAAGACATTGACAAGTACAAAGATCAAATCACTGAAGAAGAAAAGACCAAATTGGATGATGCAACTAAAACGATCAACGATGCAGTCATGGGTGATGATGCCGAAGCAATTCAAAAAGCCATTGCAGACTTTTACTCAGCTTTAGGACCAATTAATGCTAAAAAGTCTGAAGCTGAAACTGTAAAAGAGCCATCAGCAGATTCTGAAAAGAAAGATGATACAGTCATTGACGCAGAAGTCAAAGAATCTGTATAATAAATATATTACAGAGGACCTAATGGCCTCTGTAATAATCTTACTTTTAAAGGAGAAAAATTATGAATCAATTAGTTAGATTTGACACCAATGCTTTGAACAAAGCATTACTAGGTTTTGATGCAATGTTTCAAGATTTTGAACATAGATATGCTAATCAAATCAACAGTAACTATCCTCCCTATAACATTCTAAAACGCACTGAAAACTCTTATGAAATTCAGGTTGCAATTACGGGATTTGAAAAGGACGAAGTATCAGTTGAAGTTGATCAAAATCAATTGATTGTTCGAGCTGAAAGAAAAGCCGTTGAAGATGCTGAAATCGTATATCTGCATCGTGGGTTAGCTAGTAGAAGTTTTGAACGATCATGGACATTGGCAGAATATGTTGAAGTAGGTGAAGGCCGTATTAAAAACGGGGTATTAACCATTGAACTTAAACGTATTATTCCTGATGCTATGAAACCTAGATCTGTCAAGATCAAAGGGGATTAATCACCCAGGGGCTATCTAGCCCCTATTTTTGAAAGAATATATGGCAATACAAGATCCAGTGATTGAAGAAAAACAGACAGTTAAGAAAAAGTTCAAAGAACCTAAAAAATATAAAGTGGTTGTTTTGAATGATGATTATACTCCTATGGAATTTGTCATTGTGATGCTGATGCGAATTTTTAAACATGGCGAGGATCAAGCATTCGCTCTTACTTTAAAAATTCATGAACAAGGTAGTGCAGTTGCTGGGATTTATACTCATGAGATTGCAGAACAGAAAACTTCTGATGCTATTAGTTTGGCAAGACTAAATGGGCATCCACTAATAGTCAAGGTAGACGAACAATGAGCCTCAAGGAACTTACTAAAGAAAATCACGCTAGAGCTGAAGGTACTGCTTTTATGAAGGCAGTATTTGATTTAAGTCTCCCCATGGAACTCTGGAGGGATTACACCTACCAAAAACAACTCTGGTATAAGGAAATTGAAACAAAGGCCGTAGAAATGGGATTGTTAACTGATCTTGATGGAATTGAAAGATCAGAATTGATAAAAAATGATTATCAAGAAATGATGAAAGATCGTCTTGGTGATTATCATACATATCGAGCAATTACTAAAGATTATGTATTATACATTAGAAATCTTAGAGATGCCAATGACGTAATGGCTCATTTGTACACATGGCATATGGGAGACCTGTTTGGCGGTCAAATGATTAAAAAAATTATTCAAGCCCCAAGTACACATTTAGATTTTGAAAATTCACAAGATCTTATGGTCAATATGAGAAATTTGCTCACCGACGATATGGCTGACGAAGCCAACAGAGCCTTTACTTGGGCCATTCACATACTTGAAACCTATGACAGCGATTTGGAAAAAAGTTGAAGAACTAGCTGTTCATTTTGATGAAGCGATTTCAAAATCTGCAGATAATATATATAATGCAGGTGACGAGTATGATTGGCATAATACATTATATAGTAGTCAAAAATATCGACGTGCTCATATAGAAATAGTTGATAAACGTGATAGTCACGGAATCTACATTCTTCATACTACAATATTTCCCCATTTCAACGACTCTAGCCCCATATTTGGGTTTGATGCAGTCTGCGGTAAAAACAAAATCACAGGGGCGTTCCACGATTTTAGTCATGCCGGTGACTCCGCTAGTTTTATGTACCTATGGTTCAAAGCACAGGTACATGGGTTGGAGTGGAACAAACCAAGAGAATTGCCCGAGTGGGCCAGAATGATTTTCAGTCCCTCTATGGTAGCAGCAGGTAATCTTCAAGATGAAGCAGAGATAGATCAACTTTGTAATATCGCAAAATCTACCTTAGATTTTTATTTAAATAATGTAGGAATTGATCAACAGAGTGGTGCCGACTATCATATGGCACAAAATAGATATTGTCATTGGCAAAAACAAAACCCGCATGTGGTACGCAGTATGGTATCTATGGGCGTAGATGAAGTCAAAATGAAAAAGTTTGTGGAGAAAGTGTTGTTCCCTGAAATAGTATAAATACCATACTATGAATATTACTGAACTTCTACTTGAACGAACCCGAAGATTACCACAATCAGACGATCCCGAGTTGACTAAATTTAAACAGTTTATCAGCAATAAGATTAAAACTTTGCCAGAAACTGATGAAGTTTATAAAACATTAAGAGAAATTGAAGATTTACTGCAAAATGTAAATGCTGGCGGAAGACTAGGGTTAATTAATAATCAGCTAAGTGCGATCCCTGACGAATCTGTTAAACAGGCACAAAAAGAATTAGCCAGATATATTGCTGGTATGAATATATCTCCGGCTGATCGTGATGATCTTTTTAATCGATGGAAAAATGATACATTAATTAATCATAAATTGCTTTTATCTCCAGGAAGACATGCATTTAACGAAATTGTCAATGGATACGAAACCAATCCAGCAATTAAAGAATTGACTGACGAATTAATGAGAGTTGAAGCATACGGTCACGGTAAAGGGGAGTTCATTTTAAATGTATTCAGTAAAAAAATTAACAAACCAGAAAATAATAAAGGTGATTTATTAATTGATAATAAATCAATCGAAGTTAAAACTACAGATGCAGGCGGTGCAAGATTTGGAGATCAGGAAGTTAAACCAGGACCTGATTTTTTCAATGCAGTAAGTAATTTTACCAATAGTATACTAACCCCATTAGGATATAAATCTGCTGCAAAAAGTGGTATAAATGTAAAAACTATACAAGAATTATACGCACAATCTTCTGACAAAACAAAATTTAAAAAATATATTTCCCCAGTAGTAAAAGGACTATATCCTGCGGCAGATACCAAAGGATGCCTAGATGCATTATTTTCTGGTGATTACAATTCTGTCCGTCAAGAATTTGCTATTGCAAGTTTAACAAACTACTTAAATCAAAAGAAAGATTACGGTGTACTTTATGTAGATATTTCTAAAGATCCATCAATATTCATATTTTTTAGAAATAATGAAGAATTGAATGACTCTGGATTTAGATTAGATATTAGTACGCAATATCTTGTAACTTATGATACCCAACGTGTGGCTGCACAGTTTACCATTATACCAAGTAATCGATTATCAGCAGAAAAATTATCATCGTTGCCTATGAACAAGGTATCAACTAACAAATCTGCTGATATACCACCAGCAATTATGAATTGGGCAAGAGATCATGCAAAACAAAGAAATGTAACCGATCCTACTACTGTAAAAAACATTGCAAGTATGACCATGCAACTTCATTCTTCCAAAGTTCCCTCGGCAGATATAATTAGACAGCTAGAAACTAAATTTCCAGCATTAAAATATGTCAAGAAGAAGTCTAAAAGTAAAATAAAAAATACTTAGAATCATATAACTTATTATGAGTATTATTATAATAACCAAGCAGGTTGAGGATGACTACGAAACTTCAAGACTATTAGAAAGTTTTGCCAATAAAAATATTGTAACTAGAGTATGTCACCCTGATGACTTTGATATCATTGTGGATAGAGACATTAGAAAAGGCATCAAATACAAAGGCGAAGATATTGAACTACCACAATTGGTATTGGTTAGATTGGGTGCTGGCATACTGCCGTTCCAATTAGCTGTACTAAGGCATTTTGAACAAGCAGGGGTCATAGTAGTTAATGGTGGCGAAAGTATAGCTACCGCCAAAGATAAAATGCGTACTAGTCAGGTTCTCAGTCGAGCAGGTATTCCCATCCCTAACACTATGATGGTGAGATTCCCCATTCAAGAAAAGCTAATCACTGACAACATTGGTTATCCTTGCGTAATTAAAGTAGTTACTGGTAGTTACGGAGCTGGTGTTTATTTGTGCGAAAAAAAACGAGATTACAAGAAAATCGTGGAATTTGTTGAGAGTTTAGGCAGTAAAAAGACTCTGTTAGTGCAGGAATACTTGGGCGATCAACCTGGTGAGGATCTGCGTGTATTGGTAATAGGCGGCAAAGTATTAGGTGCCATGAAACGCAGTGCCCCTGAAGGTGACTTCCGTGCCAACATTACCAACGGCGGAACTGGAGAGAATTTTCCAGTAACTGAAGAAATTGATTACGTCGCTAGAGAAACAGCCAGTGCTTTGGGGTTGACCATTGCAGGAGTTGATCTATTATTTGACAAGCGCGGGTTTAGAGTTTGTGAAGCAAATAGCAATCCGGGATTTAGTGGATTTGAAAAGTACTGCGGCATTGATGTAGCTGATGCCATTACAGAGTATATCAAATACAAAGTTCAATGACACATCAGTTGGTTGACAAAATCTAACAGCAGTGCATGATGACGGCCTTCGTGCCATTTAGGTAAAAGATATTGCCTAGGTTTTTCATACCAGTGTTTTTGGCTTTCGGATGGCATCCAATTATTCCAACTCTATTTTGAATTATGGCCATGGCATCCCCATTGGCATATTTGGCCACTGTTTGAAATTTGGTTGTATCTCCAACTAATGCACATCCATCGTAGAAAAACATATCCTCTGGATGACCATTCCACATGATTGGTGCATAGGTGCTATAACTACGTTTAACATCGGCATGTGGTTGTTTGATGTATTGCACTGCATCTACTCCATCTAAAATATCAAAGAAGTAGCTGCTTGCCCAATATGCACCCATGCAAATGCCCAAATACCTTCCGCCGTTGGCAACAAAATCTGCCACAGCATTTTGGGCACGCCGCCTAAAAAATCTATCATAACTGGTAGCATCGCCAATACCTCCTGGGAATGCCACAATATCCACATTTTCAAAGGTTTTTGGATTACATTGGTCTGTTGAGAATATTTTTATGTTATATTGGGAAGATAACGCCTGAATCATCCCATTGCAACAGTCAATGGAACATTCTGGATCGTTTTGAAACAGGGCAATAGTAGGTTTCATTAAAGCTATTTATATAAATAAAAGTGCGGTGACAAGATAGCGTCACGCTGGACTCTCGTAACCAGCACAAAAAGGACTCACAAAGTCCTTTTTCCCTTTAAGGAGTGCAAAATGAAAGTTAAAAAATTGATTATGAAATTGAATAAAGCTGAATTAGAACATAATATGGAAAAAGTTAAGAAATTCTAGTTTAAAATATTAAAGAAAAGCCTCAAAGGCAAACATACAGAATCCGTAAAATAACTTATAGACCTAACTTGCAGTAAATAACAGTATGTCAAAATACACAAAAACTTATAGGACGATAGCAATTAGCGATGTTCATCTTGGAACTAAAGATTCCAAAGCAGAACAACTTAATAATTTTCTTAAACATCATACATGTGAAACACTATATCTGGTAGGTGACATACTTGATATTTGGAAAATACAGCAAAATAAATGGCGATGGAAACAGAGTCATACTAATGTAGTTCGACGTATATTAGGGCATGCCAAACGTGGAACTCGAGTAGTATATGTTGCAGGCAATCATGATGAATTTTTGCGTCCCCTGATGCCTTATGATATTGGTTTTGGTAATATTGAAATTGCCAACAAAGCAGAACATATAGGTGTAGATGGTAAACACTACCTTGTAATACATGGCGATCTTTTTGACGGGATCACTAGACTTGCTCCTTGGATAAGTTTTTTAGGGGATAAGGCGTATGACTTTATTCTTACACTCAATACCAAATTTAATTGGATTAGGCATCGCATGGGATTTGGCTACTGGAGTCTTAGCCAATACCTTAAACAAAAAGTTAAAAAAGCTGTAGATTTTATTTTCCATTTTGAAAAAAATCTTGTGGCCTATTGCAAAAAGAAAGGTTTTGATGGTGTGATCTGCGGTCACATACACAACGCAGAAATAAAAGAAATAGACGGTATCATTTATATGAATGATGGTGACTGGGTTGAATCCTGTACTGCCTTAGTTGAACATCACGATGGCCGTTGGGAAATAGTGACTTGGACTAGGAGTAGTGACGATGTGGTTGTTAATACTAATAGCAGTACACTCTAACAATCCACAAGATCAACCCGGAAAGGTAGAACTGACATTTCAAGACCAACAAACTTGCCAACAGGTGTTGAGCACTATGAAATGGCAATTAAAATTCTCCAGTTTTAAAATAGTAGGCAATTGTATCAAACAAAAATTAGATAATTAATTATGAAAAAAATATTGATAATAACCGATAACCTTCACGATCAAATTAATGGAGTTGTAACTACATACAGTAACATTGAGCCCTATGCAAATCTTGATGGTTATGAGTTTTCATACGTAGATCCTAGTAATTTTATACATATTAATGCACCTAAATATCCTGAAATTAAATTAAGTTTCGTTCGAGCCATTGGAAAAAAAATCAAAAAACTACAACCTGATTATATACACATAGCCACTGAAGGTCCGGTGGGTCTTGCAGGAAGAATTTGGTGTAATAGAAAAAAAATTCAATACAATACTGCCTATCATACAAAATTTCCTGAAAGTATGAAAAAATTGTTTGGGGTACCAGAAAGTATTACTTGGCGTTATGTTCGATGGTTTCATAAACATAGTGGTGTGGTTTTGACCACAACGGATAGTATGGTCAAAGAATTGTTATCTCATAAATTCAAAGAGAACATCGTTTCTTGGACCAGAGGTGTGGATCGAGAAGTCTTTAATCCATCCCTAAGACATGATGAAATTAATGGCAAATATTTACTGTGTGTATCAAGAGTCAGTAAGGAAAAGAATTTGGAAGAATTTTTTAAATTGGATTATCCTGGATACCACAAAGTCATGGTTGGTGACGGACCAATGCTTGAAACCTACAAGGAACAATACCCTGATGTAATCTTCACCGGATTTAAAACTGGAGAGGCATTGGCAAAGTGGTATGCGAATGCAGAGGTATTTGTGTTTCCCAGTCGTTGGGAAACATTTGGGATTGTTATGATAGAATCAATGGCCTGTGGTACTCCAGTCGCAGCCTACAATTGTCAAGGCCCTGTTGATGTTATTGATCAAGGGGTAACTGGATTTATGGTACATGAAAAAGAAGGGCTAAATGTAGCAATTGAAAAATGTTTAACCATGGATCGAACCCTTGTTTATCACAATAGTCAACGCTGGTCATGGAAAAAATCCTGGGAAATGTTCCGAGATAGTTTTATAGAATAGTATTCATTAATTTATTTGTCAGAAATCTTAGATCACTGTTTGACAAAATCTTAAATACAGAGTATAATAAAAATACTACCGTATAAAAAGAAATTAAATTTATGAAAACATTTGTATTTTGTACATCTCACTCTAATGATATGGAACGTTGGAATGGGCTGTTTGGAAGATGGGTCAACGCACTAGAAAACAGCAATTTAGAATATGATCAACTATTATTAATTGATGATGGTAGTACAATTCTACCTAGGTGGGATGGTGTTGAAATTATTCAAGAAAATCAATTACCTAATAATTGCCCAGATAGCCGTGGGGTCATTTATCACTTTGAAAAAAACGGCGGATATACCGGACATGCAATTTATCCAGGTTGGTATAGAAGTTATATGTTTGCTGCCACTTATGCCGAAAAATATGGATTTGAAAAAATTATTCATGTTGAATCAGATGCATTTTTGATCAGTGATCGAATACAACAATATGTAAATGGTTTGGAATCAGGTTGGACTACTTTTTGGTGTCCAAGACATCGATTTCCTGAAAACAATATTCAAATTATTGCAGGGGATAGTATTAAACGTTTCATCGCTTGGAATAATGAAAAGATCCCGTATTCCACTTATCAAAATATTTGTGCAGAGTTTTGGACACCATATACTCATGTAAACAAAGATTTCAAAGGTGATCGTTGGGGAGAATTTGCACCAGGTATGGCCGCCGTGCCTGACCCTAATTGTCCTCCAGGTGTTCCCAGAGATGCTGACTTTGTGTGCCAGGTACGGGCCGAAAGTCCTTGCTGGTGGTTAAATGACTAATCTTAAATTATTTTACCACATATTTGTTAATCCTTATTGGCAAGATTTTACTGAAAAAAAATTAAACCGCATGAAATTAGCGGGACTGTACGAATCATTTTCTAACATTATATTTTGTATACATGGTGAATCTCAAGAATTTGATTTGATGAAAAATCAACACATTGATGATCAAAGAGTACAATTTATTATGCACTCTGATTCAGTGGCCCCTTATCATGAGCAATATACCAATCGAACTATTAAAAAATATATTGATAACGAAACAGAAAAATCTTTTATTTTAAGAACGCATAACAAGGGAATTAATCATTTTAATACTTCAAATTGGCCACCAAATGAAATAATAAAAGAAGAGATTGATCATTATACTATAGATAACTGGAAAATTTCTGTAGAAAAATTAAATCAAGGTTATGATGCCGCTGGTCCAAACTGGGTCAAACAACCATGGCCACATTTTAAAGGTAACGTATGGTGGGCAACTAGCGATTACCTTAAAACATTAACTATGTTACCAGCACCACATGAGGTGGGATTTCAACAACAAATACAGGGAGGTGGATGGGCCATTCATGATGCAGAATCGTGGATTGGAACTGGATCGCCTAAATCATGGGACTTGTTGAGAAATACTGATCAAATTGGCGATCATCCCGATTTGGTGAAATAAATTAACTATGTTGTTGACAACTTGTCATTGTCGTTATAACATAGTTGTTGAATACGATTAAAATTTAAACATCGTATTATAAAAGGAAAAATTAAATAACATGAATAAAAAACTAACTTTTTGCCATCCTGGAACATATGGTGACACACTTTATAGCATGTGTCCGGTTAAACTATTGGGCGGCGGCGATGTTTACATCAAATTAAACGGTATGAATGAGGTAGCCTGGAATGCGTTTGGTGCACCCAATGCAGGAATACATGCAGGCAGGTACACCCAATCTGATTTAGATTTTCTATTCCCGTTATTGGAAAAACAAAGCTATATTCATAAGTTGGATGTGTGGAGAAATGAATCAGTGGATCATGATTTGGGTAATCATTACAAATTTACCACTGGACCTGAAGGATGGCGTGGTAATCAAACAGAATGTGCCGCATTAGTTTGTGGTATTGATATTCACGAACATCGAAAAGAGTTGTTAGTTGATCCTTGGTTAGATCCAGTAGAACCAATACGTATTATTGGAAGATCTATTGTGATCAATCGAACGCCAAGATATCTTCAAGGTAGTGACCCAAATTCTCCAACTTGGAAAAAATGGGTAGAAGAAGGACTTGATGATGTGGCAATTTTCTTAGGTACGCCTCAAGAGCATGAAGAATTTAATCGACAGTTTGACTGTAATGTTCCTTATCATAAAGTAGAGGACATGTTGGAAATGGCACGTATAATCCAAGGTGCAGAACAAGTGATGGCCAATCAAAGTGTGGTATTGTCTATTGCCATAGGATTAGGTAAAACATTCTGGTGTGAGAGTAGAAAAGATTACGATAACTACCGTAGTCCTCACGGGTGGGGGGATGTTTGGTTTCCACGTGTTAATGGATTTTACTTCTAATGGAATATATTAACTTACCTTTAAAAGATGCTAAAGTTATTAAACTGAGGCGACACGGCGACAATCGTGGGTGGTTTACTGAAGACTTTAGAGAAAGCTGGCTTGAAGAACTTGACATTCCAAATAAATTCATTTTTGATTATACCAGCTTCAGTGCTAATCCAAATACACTGCGGGGTATGCACTCTCAAACAGCAGTTTGCCCGCAGGCTAAACTAGTTAGTGTGTTCAATGGTAGCATCTTAGATGTAATAGTAGATGCTAGAATTGATAGTCCTACTTATGGACAGAGTTGTAAAATTAATATTACCAAAGATGATCCAAGCATTGTATATGTACCACGTGGATTCTATCACGGGTTCCTAACCCTAGAACCAAATACATACGTTAATTATAAACTGGACAACTATTATAATGCTCAAGCCGAGTGCGGAATTGATGCTGAAGATGTTACAATAGATATTCAATGGCCATTCTTACCAGATCAGTCGATGATAATAAGCGACAGAGACCTACGTCATCCTACATGGAATGATTGTTACAAATTTCAAGGAACACTATGACAAAAATTGCAGTATGCCAAGCATGGGATGAAAACTATCAACCACTTGCAGATATAACATGGACACAGAACAAAAAATTGTATTGTGAGCATTGGGGATACCCGTACCATATAAAAACTGATGGATTTAAATATGTGGTCAGTTATGAAAAAATTAAATTCATGTTGGATGTGATGACAGAACATCCAGAATATGATTGGCTGTACTGGGCAGGTACTGACACACTAATTACAAATTTTTACATTAAATTGGAAAGTTTTATTGATGAAGACTATCATATAGTCATGGCCAAAGATATCAATGACATCAATGCTGATAGTTTTATGCTTAAAAATTCTCCAGAAAGCAGAGAATACTTTGAGTATATTTGGTCATTAGTTGAAAAATATAATACCAACCCTTGGTGGGAACAACAAGCCATGATTGATAATATGGACAAGTATAGTCACTTGTTTAAAATTGTTCCACAAAAAACATTTAATAGTTTTTTATATAAACAACTATATTGGAATATCTATCATAGCAGTATAGATAAAACTGGAAATGACGGGCAATGGGCACCTGGAGATTTCTTGTTACATATTCCAGGAACAGGACTGCCTAAAAAAGAAATATGCCAACAGTTCTTAGGCTTAGTTAGACACATTACACCTTAAGAGAAAAATATGAAAGAAATATTAGATCAAATTCGTTTGTTTATTGAACAAAAACAAGAAAATACGACCTGGGTTGCAGGCAAAGATTTTGTAAATTATGCTGGGCCACATTTTAGTGCTGACGAATATGTTGCGGTAGCAGAAACTTTACTTAACGGTTGGCTAGTAATGGGTAATAAAAGTTTGCGTTTTGAGCAAAAGTTTCCTTCGCATTTTGGGAAGAAACACGGAGTACTAACCAATTCTGGGTCTAGTGCCAATTTGTTAATGATGGCTAGTCTAACCAGTAAGCGTGGTCATAATTTACCCAAAGGCACAAAAGTATTGATGCCAGTAGCAGGATTTCCTACTACCCTTAATCCTACATTGCAGGTAGGTTTTGTACCTGTATTTGTAGATATTGAAGTTGATACATTAAATTTAAATATTGATGCAGTTGAACAAGCTCTAAAAGAAAATCCAGATATCAAAGTAATTACATTTGCTCATGTATTGGGTAATTCTCCCGACATGGATAGATTAATGGAAATAATTAAAAAACATGAATTAATTCTTTTAGAGGATTGCTGTGATGCATTGGGATCCACTTATGACGGTCAACCGTTAGGTAGTCATGGAGAAATGGCATCATGTAGTTTTTATCCGGCACATCATATGACTATGGGTGAAGGTGGATTTGTTGCCTGCAAAACCCCAGCACAAGAAGTCATACTTCGCGCTTTCCGTGAGTGGGGTCGCGGATGCTACTGCGTTGGCCCAGACGCTAACAAACTAAAATGCGGAACTTGCAAAAGTCGATTCAGCGAATGGATACCAGAACTTCCAGGCGAAATTTTTGATCACAAATATGTCTACGATGAGATTGGTTATAATTTGAAACCTATTGAAATGCAAAGTGCAATGGGACTGGTTCAATTAGAAAAATTAAATGAAATTCATTCCCTACGTCGGAGAAACTATAAATTGTTATTTGCTATCTATGAAAAATATGAAGAATTTTTCCATCTACCTAGAGCACAGCACAAAGCAGACCCAAGTTGGTTTGCGTTTCCTTTGACTATTAGAAAAGGTGCCCCATTTACTCGTACAGACATTGTTGACTACCTAGAAAATAATCTAATTCAAACTCGTCCTTATTTTGCCGGCAATATCATGTTGCAGCCTGCATATAGTCATTTGATGAACCCTGCTGATGCTAGAGATAATTTTCCAGTGGCCACACATGTGATGACACATACATTTTTCCACGGAACTAGTCCAGTTATTACACCAGACCAGATTGCCTATATTGGAGAAAAAGTTGACGAATTTATGAAGAAATTTGTATGATAGAAATTTTAACAATTGATGATGTTAAAACTGTTATTAAACCTTGGGGATGGGAAAAATGGATTCAACCTGGCAGCCATGCGTACCCATTTGTATTAAAACAACTACTGCTTAAACAAGGAAATAGAACCAGTTTGCAAGTACACAGATATAAAAGCGAAAGTATTATGATATTATCTGGGCAAGGAATACTATTGTCTTATGATAATTTTTTTAATTGTGAAAAATATCTTAGCGGTGGGTACTCCCAATCAGAAATGTCTGCTATTTTTGATAATATTCAAGAAATTGTAATAACACCCAATATGGTTTTTCATACACCCCCCGGAACCATACATAGGATGATTGCAACCAGTGATTTATTGTATATGGAAGCAAGTACAACTGAGTTGGATGATGTGATAAGATTGCAAGACGATAACAAACGAACTCATGGGACGATAGAAAGTGAACACAAATAAACTTACTGTATTGATTCTTGCAGCTGGTTATGGTAGAAGAATGGGTTCTTTTAGTCGTATGGTTAATAAAGGACTAATACCATTTGGGGATAAACCATTAATTAGTCATATTATAGATCAATTTCCAACCGATACACATTTTGTTATTGCCTGTGGTCATATGGGACAACAAGTATATGACTATGTAGCATCTGTACATGATGATAAAGATGTTACATTTGTAAATATCCCTGATTATTCAGAAGGACACACAGGACCTGCAACTACTGTACAACATTGTGCTGATTATATTAAAGATGGATTTTTATTAGTTGCATGTGATACATTATTTGATTTCAATTGGAAAGATAGATTAGATCATAGTTGGATAGGAGTATATCCAGTTGATAGTACTATTGCTAAAGATTACGATTGGGTAGAAAGAGACGGTGATAATATTGTTGCTCTACACAATAAAGAAACTAGTACAAAAGCAGTGGATGCGTTCATTGGCCTTATGTATGATAATGATGGCAGTTTCCTAAGAAATTTACAAAGATTAAATGCTAGAGAAAACTTTCAAGGATTTGAAGGTATATCTTTAAAAGCACATACTGTTCGTAAATGGTTAGATTTTGGAACATATGAAAAGTGGCAAGAACTTAGTAAAGACCTTCCCGAAAATAGTTTTGTAAAACCTGACGAACTATTTTATCATGATAACAGTAAAGTAATCAAATACTTTGCTAATCAAGAACATGTTAGACTTCGTGCAATTAGAGCTTCAGCTAATCCACTCTGTATGCCTAATAATATACAGTCAGTTGGTAACTTTTTAATACATGATTGGGCTGAAGGCGATATCTTGTATAATCAAATCACCCCAGATCTTTTCAAAAAAATGTTATCTTGGTGTGAAACTAATATATGGATTGATGTTCCAGAAGAGGTGGATCTTAATGCATGTCGTAAATTTTATTATACCAAAACTTATGAGCGTATAAATCAATTTCGAGTCAAATACAGTGATTGGAGTGAATGCTGTGTGGTAAATAGAAAAGAAGTTGAAACTATTAATACGTACCTTAATAGGATTGATTGGGATTGGTTAATCAATACTAGTAAATGGACATATATACATGGAGATTTGCATTTTGATAATACAATTTATGATCCCAATACTGACAAATTTACAGCCATAGATTGGCGTACAGATTTTGCTGGAAAAATGTATGGAGATCTATATTATGATCTAGCAAAAATGTTAGGCGGCATAAGATTAAATTATCGATTGGTAAAAGATAACAAATTAAATTATTCAGAGATTAATGATTATGCCACATTAGATATACCAAGTGTCCCCGACTCTGATATTTACGAATCAATACTACGCAGTTGGGCAGTAAGTCGAGGTCTAGATTGGAAAAAAGTTACCACCCTTGTGCCTATCATTTATCTCAATATGGCGCCTTTACACGAAAGCCCATTTGATAAATTTTTAATTGCATTATCGCAATTGTATTTTAGTAAAAATTAAAAAGGAAAAATATGACAACTATAAAATCAACAATATATCAACAACATCCTAATATAGCAATTATTGAAAAATGTTTAGAAGATGCGATCAATGGAGTTTCTCAATTGCCAGAGTTTTCACTTAACCTATGGGGAATGAGTGGTAAAGTTTATCGAAGATTCATCAACAACTATGCAAGATCTATTGAAAATCCTAAATATTTAGAATTTGGGTCTTATACTGGATCAACATTATGTGCTGTAGTAGGTGGTGTCCCAAATATAAAAGCATTGGCTGTTGACAACTTTTCTTTAGGTGGTAGTTCCCAACAACAATGTTTAGACAATGTGAATAATGTAAAGACATTAGATTCTGATATCACTGTATTAAATCAAGATTTTAATAGTTTTGATTTTACTGCTCATGGAAAATTTAATATATACATGTACGATGCTGAACATGATGAACATGATCAAGCTAATGCTATAATTAGAGTTGGCCCTGCGTTAGAGGAAATATCTTTAATTGTAGTAGATGATTGGAACGATCATGGATATGTTACACCGGTCAAAGTAGGAACATATCGAGGTTTTGAATCATGTAATTTAGAAGTATTATATAAATGGGAAGTTGAAACTGGAGTAAACGGACCTATTGGGAGCGATTGGCATAACGGATATGCTATTTTCTTAGTAAAGAATCCGCAAGTATGACCATGTTTAAGCTAGGGTTCGGCCCAATGAGTGCTGAAATAATTGACACTTTGGTCGGCTATTCTAATCAACAGCATCCAATAATGATTATAGCAAGTAGAAATCAAATTGATTCTGACAACGGGTATGTTATGACCACCCAAGAATTAAATGATAGAGTGCAAAAATCAGATTATCTATGGCTATGCAGAGATCATTGTGGTCCATATTTTTTAGATAGTGAAAAGAATTTAAGTATTGTCAATGCTATTGAAGCCACAAAAAAAACTATTGCTAAAGATATTGAAATGGGGTTTGATCTTATACATATTGATACCAGTCGATGCGAAGACGTTTACAATATAGCTGATCAACTAATAGAGTTTTGTCTAAAATTAAATCCCAATATTCACTTTGAATTTGGTACAGAAGAAAATGTGGGAGTTGCTGCTGGCATAGGAAAATATCACGAGGATGTTCAATTTGCTAGCCAATATCCTAATATGGAATTTGTTGTGGCACAAACTGGCAGCTTGGTAATGGAAGATAGGCAAGTTGGTAATTTTTATACTGATATAGTTGCTGAACTTGCAAAGTTTGCTCACTCTAAAAATATTAAACTCAAAGAACATAACGCAGATTATCTTACTTCTGAACAAATTCAATTACGCAAACAAGTAGGAGTAGATGCATGTAATATAGCACCACAGTTGGGTGTGATACAAACTAAGAAAATTTTAGAATTGGCGGACATGTATAATGTAGACAGTAAAAAATTTAAAAATTTAGTTTTGGAAAGTGGCCGATGGAAAAAATGGTTGATTGATGGAGATGATACAATCAAAATTAATTCTGCAGGGCACTACTGTTTTAACTCAAATGAATATCGTTTATTGATCAATGAAATTAATAATCATTGTGATTCCAAAGAAGAAATTGAAAAATCTATAAAGCATTGTTTAGATCTTTACTTCAATAACATTACCTAATCAATAAACTCTTTATTAAATACACCATCTATGAAAATATTTTTAACTGGTACTCGAGGATTTATTGGAAAAAACCTTTTGGAATTTTACCAAGGTCATGAAATTTTTGAATATCAACAACATGATGATATTTCTGCTAATCTTTGTTATTTTCAACCAGATTTAATAATACATTGTGCCGCAGAAATCTATAACCCAGAACATATGTGGGGATCAAATATGATTCTACTATATAGTATCCTTGAGTATGTCAAATCAAGGAAATCTGTAAAAATGATACATATTGGGTCCAGTTCTGAATATGGTCCAGTGCCGCATGCGGCATCTGAGTTAGATAGGATCAATCCTATAGATATGTATCAGGCCACTAAGGGTGCTGGGACACTTCTTTGTCAAGGTTATGCAAGACATTATAAACTTGACATTACTGTAGTTAGAGCATACAGTGTATATGGCAAATATGAAAAACCTCATAGATTGTTTCCTAGGTTATGGAGAGCATTCCAACTTAACCAATCAATGAAATTATTTCATGGGTTTCATGATTTTATCTACATCAATGATTTTGTTAGAGGAATAGATACAATCGTCAACATGCACAATAAACCTTTGGGAGATATTGTTAATTTAGGATCAGGAATACAGTATAGCAATAGTGAAGTTTTAAACTTTTTTGAACAAGTCACTGGCAAAACTGCACCAGTAGAAGTTATTCATGGAATGGCCAAAGAATTTGAAAGCGAAGTATGGTTATGTAATACTGCATATGCCAAAGAAAAATACGGATTTATCACACAATATTCTTTGATACAAGGTATTGAAGATTTTATAAAACAAGCAAATTATAATTAGGAAATATATGACATTAAAAAGAAGACTGTTAACTAGCAACAACGAAATCATTGATATTATCAGTGACGATATCCTTGCTCAAGAACATTTTAGTAATAAATCTAATTTTGCCGATGTTGTTCTAGATCAAATTAATTTAGATAGATTTTATGATCCAATCTTTGATGGTGAACAGGATTTAACTATTATTGATCTTGGCGGGAATATTGGATTGTTTAGTTTGTTCATTCATGATAAAGCGAAAGCGGTATATGCTGTTGAACCAACTCCCAACCATTTTCATATTTTAAAAGAGCTAACAAAAGATTATGATAACATTTACCCCATTAACTTAGCCTTGCATAATCAGGATACTACCATTGACTTTTATATTAGCGAAGAAAATTCAACAATGAATAGCAGTGTCAACAAATATGGTACTAAGGTCGAAGTAACAGCAATGACGTTAGCGTCTATTATTAAAGATTTAAATCTTACCCATGTAGATTTCGTTAAATGCGATATTGAAGGTAGTGAAATGTCTGCTATTACAGACGAAACTGTTGGTGCGGTCAAAGACATAGTTGATTCTTGGTTTATTGAAGTCCATGCCACCGACGATGAAAATTTAAAAGGCATTAACAGTCTTCGTGCCAATAGAGAAAAATTGGTTGCTATCTTTGAAAGACAGGGGTATGCTACTCAACAATTAAGAGAAGATTCACTGTACATTTACAAAGATGAATAAATTAGTCAAACGTATTTTAGATATTAGTTATCAGGAAAACTTGAGTCATTTAAGCTCTTGTCTTTCTGCACTACCTATCTTAGAAGAAATATACGAAAAAAAACAAGAGGATGAAGTATTCATTCTGAGTAACGGACATGCCGGGCTTGCACTGTATGTAGTACTTGAAGAAAAATATGGTATAGATCCAGTTATGTTATTACACAAGCATGGAATCCATCCTAGCAAAGATTTAGAAAACAAACTATACTGTAGTACAGGTAGTTTAGGTAGTGGATTACCTATTGCTGTTGGACATGCTCTAGCAGATAGAACAAAGAATGTTTACTGTATGATCAGTGATGGCGAATGTGCTGAAGGTAGTATCTGGGAAAGTCTACGTTTTATTCACACAGCCAAGTTAGATAATCTGCATATCTATGCTAACATCAACGGAATGAGCGCCTACGAATACTTAGATGTTGAATATCTATCAACTAGATTGCAATCATTCTTACCAAGAATTAATCTAAGAGTATCGGATCCGGTTGAATTTAGTTTTGCCAAAGGTCTGTTAACACATTACTATGTTATGAAACCAGGAGATTATCAGGTATGAGAAAAGAATGTATGAGCCTACTCCTTGAGGAAATGGTCAATGAAGATAGCATCATAGTGTTGACTGCCGATCTAGGTTTTGGATTACTAGATCAAATTCAAAATTCTTTCCCTGAACGTTTCCACAATGTAGGTGCCGCTGAGCAACTTATGATTGGTGCGGGTATTGGACTTGCAGAATCAGGAAAGATTCCAGTATGCTATAGCATGAGCTCGTTTTTATTATATCGTCCATTTGAATTCTTGAGAAATTATGTTAATGCAGAAAATGTTCCAGTTAAATTAATTGGTAGTGGTCGCAATATGGATTATAGTCATGATGGATTGAGCCATTGGGCACATGATGACGAATTAGTGTTAGCGGCATTGCCTAATATAAAAATTTATAAACCAAAGAGTATACAAGAATTGGAAGACCAATTTAGCGAGTTTTTATATAATCCTGGACCTGCTTATTTAAACTTAACAAGAAAATTATAATACTACTAACATATATTAATTAAGGATATACTATGTACGCTGTCATATCAATGCACACTCCAGACTATCAGCCACTTGCTGATTACACATGGACACAAAACAAATTAGAATACGCTCAACGTCACGGATATGTTGCATATTGTAAAACTGACGATTTTAGATTACCTAAACATCAAGTTGGTGGCGAAAAGTTAAGACTGTTTCGAGAATACTTAGATGCCAATCCTAAAACTGAATGGTTGTGGTGGTTGGAAACTGATACTTTAATAACCAATTATAATACTAAAATTGAAGATTTAATTGATAACAATTATCATTTTATTATTGGCACAGATGGTAACGGTATGAATGCAGGAAGTTTCTTTTTGAGAAACAGCCCAGAAGGCAATGCATATCTCAATTGGTTAATTTCTGTTTGGCCACAATATGAAAATCATCATTTTTATGAGCAGCAGGCTATGATTGATAGTTATGATATGACACAATGGCACTCTATAATTAAAGTTGAGCCCCAACACAAATTTAATGCACATGACTGTTGGCCTAATGGTTGGTTACCAGGTTTTGGAGTAGATAAATTAGGGCAACGTGCGTGGTGGGAACCTGGTGACGCGGTAGTGCATTGGCCAGGATCAAGTCTAGATACTAGGATGAGGAGACATGTTCCTTATTATATGCCTAAAGTTATAAAATAAGGAAATACAAATGAAAAAAATTTATGATTGTTTTACTTTTTTTAACGAATTAGAGCTATTGGAAATACGACTCACTGAGAATTTTGATGATGTGGATTATTTTGTTATTGCTGAAGCAAACAAAACTCATCAAGGTCACCCAAAGCCATTTTACATAGAAGAAAATTGGGATAGATTTTTAAAATTTCATGATAAAATTAGATACATCAAAGTAGATGACATGCCAGTTGATTCTAACACATGGGTGTTGGAAAATTTTCAAAGAAATGCATTGGCTCGAGGTTTTGAAGATGCTTCACCAAATGATGTAATTGTTGTATCAGATTTAGATGAAATTTTGAGATCTTCAACTTATAATTTAATTAGAAATGACCAACAACATACATTATGGGTTTGTCGACAACCAATTTTTTGGTCTAAACTAAACTATATTCAAATTGAACCTTCTGAATCAGGTTATAACGTCAATTCCATGGCTATTGTTAAGCATAGATTTACCACAGCACAGGACCTACGTAACATGACAACTTGGGCATTTTGGCAACTGCCAATGCAATATTCAGATGAATCTACATTAACAATACAGCATGCCGGGTGGCATTTTTCTTATTTAGGTGATGATAAACAAGCAAAATTGAAACTTGAAAGTTTTGCACATGCAGAAGCAAGACCACTTATTCCTACCCTCAATGTAAATGCTAGGATTTCTGAAGGTAAAAACACTATTGCACCAGATGATTCAGGAAAATATGCACCTGTAATTATTGACGATTATTTTCCAAATACAGTTTTAAATAATCAAGAAAAATACGCACATATTATTGTTTTAGAAGCAACATTGAGAATTCGTGATTTTTTACCAAAATTTACATCATGATGAAAATTTTAGTAACCGGCGGCAATGGGTTTGTGGGAAAATTCATTGTTAATCATTTATCCCAAAATCATATCATTTTCAATCCTAGAAGTAGTGAATTAGATCTAAAAAATTTGAATCAAGTGAATCAATGGTTTGATCAAAACCATGTAGATGCAGTAGTACATTGTGCCCTTACTGGTAGAGAAGAATTGTTTAGTGAAAATCCACAATATCTTTCAGACGGACTATTAATGTTTAGAAATCTTTGGCTCAATAGACACAAGTTCAACAGATTTATCAATTTAGGAACTGCTTATGAATTTGATCTTTCAAAGAATAATTTTAATGTCACTGGCGATCAAATAATAAATCATTTGCCAACCACTAGTTATGGATATGCAAAAAATGTTGTAGCAAGAATTATTCATCAAACTTCTGAGTTTTATAATTTGAGATTGTTTGGTGTATTTCACGAAACAGAAAATAATAACAGATTTTTTCAAAAAGTCAAACAACAAGATGAGATTGTTATTAATAATGACATATACTTAGATTATATGTACTTGCCAGATATACTACCTATGTTAGAACTTATGGTTGAAGGTCGTAGTCAGAATCGTGATATTAATATGGTATACCCTACTAAATATTTATTAAGTGAAATGGCAGGAATTTTGTGCAATCAGCTCAACCTCCCAACATCAAAAATCAAAATTTTAAATAAATTAGAAAATAACCTAACTGGGGATAGTACCTTACTTGAAAGTTATAAATTTAACCTTATAGGGTTAGAAACTGGTTTAAGAAACTACAAATAAAAAGGAAATAATAATGATTGTGTACATAACAGGATGTCTGGGATTCATTGGATCCCATATGACCAGAGAATGTTTAAACAAAGGATGGTACGTAGTAGGAGTAGATAAGGAAACTTATGCTGCAAATCTTCAATTTTTGCCTGAATTTCAAAAGAACCCTAGATTTAAATATATCAAAAGTGACATCAATGATATTGATTACATTTTAGATTGCGACTATATAATCAATACTGCTGCCGAAAGTCATGTTGATAATTCTATATCTGGTAGTGATGTATTTTTAAAAAGTAATATTGATGGGGTACATAATTTGTTGCAAAATATGAGAAAGAACAAATTTAAAGTGCCCACATTACTACACTTTTCAACAGACGAAGTTTATGGTGATATCATGGAAGGTAGTCATTTAGAAACTGATATGCTGAAACCCAGTAACCCTTATAGTGCTACTAAAGCTTCGGCTGATATGTTGATCAGTGCTTGGGCAAGAACTCATGATATTCCTTGGGTTATTGTGCGTCCTACAAATAACTATGGTATTGGACAGTATGTGGAAAAATTAATCCCAAAGGCTGTTAAAAGTTTAACTATAGGTCGAAAAATACCTTTACATGAGAATGGTACACCAAGACGTACATGGCTGCATGTGACTGATACAGTTAGTGCTGTTATAACAATCATTGAGAGTGGTGTGACTGGAGATATTTTTAATATCAGCGGCAATTGTGAAGATAGTAATATTAATATTGCTAAAAAAATTATCAAATTATGTGAAAAAACTGATAAATTTGAAGACTATGTGGACTTTACATGGGGACGGCCAGGGTGCGATGTTAGATATTCTATTGATGATTCGAAACTTAAAAATCTAGGGTGGAAACCAAAAGCAGATTTTGATCAAGAATTAAAAACTATTGTAAAGTATTATCAAAAGAATTTTGTATGGTAATAAGATGACAACTATTTCTTTTTGTATAATAACTAGTGGAACTGAAGATGATCAATTGAAACGTAGTATTGATAGCATTATTGCTTTGAATATACCCACTTACGAAATTGTAGTTGTTGGTGGCAACTCTGAAATATCAAATATCAGCAATAGGATTAAATGGGTTCCTTTTGACGAATCCAGTAGAGCTTCTGAAATTGTAGATAACAAACCTGGTCGATGGATTACCCGCAAAAAAAATCTTTCTGTACAAAATGCCCAATATGAAGTTTGTGTAGTTATACATGATTATATCCAATTTGATTCTAATTGGTGGATTGAATTTGAAAAATTTGGTACACATTGGGATATCTGTGTGCATCAAATATTAAACATTTTAGGTACTCGAGCAGAGGGATTCCGAATTGATAATCACCCATTATTGCCAAGAGATTGCATGGTACCATGGGATATGATTGATTTAATTCAATATATGGGAATATCGGGTAACTATCAATGTATCAAAAGAGAAAGATGGTTGGAAGAACCTATGAATGAAAAGTTGTTATGGGGTCAGGCTGAAGAAATGGAGTGGAGTCGACGGGTAGTTCCAAAATTTCATATCAAGGCCAATCCTCATTGCATAGTCCGTTGTGGGAAACCAAGAGCTTGTGACTATAGGCAGTCCACTGAAGATATAGAAAAAATGCAGGCCCATGAAAGAGTATTTGCCGCATTGAGAGAATGCCGAATAGAAAAATTCGTTATGTATTACGAACCCAATTTTAATAATAATGTTCGAAAAATATTTTTATAAACAAGCCGGCTAGTATGTATGAATATTTTATTTCTGATGTGGATGGTTGTCTCAATGATGGTGTGATCTATTGGGGCAAGGACGGCAAACCTTTTAAAGCTTTCGGCAACTATGATCATGATGGTGTAAAACTTCTACGTCCGCATATCAAATTAATTTTTATTTCAGCAGATCAAACAGGTTGGGACATCATGTATAATAGAATAGTTAAACATATGAACTGTGAACTGATATGCGTATCTGAAAAAGAAAGATACAGCTTCGTGGAAAGTTACGGATTTGATAAAACGGCATATATGGGTGATGGGTTTTATGACGCACCTATCATTAAAAATGCAAAATTAGGAATAGCACCCTTCCAGGCTAGGATTGAAGCAAGAACTGCGGCAGATTATGTAACGCCTAGCCGTGGCGGGGAAGGTGCATATTTTGATGCTAGTCTACATATTCTTAACTGTATGGGTATCCCTGTGTCAAATAGATTTTGAAAAGATATTGACATCAACCCAAAAAGAACATACAATAAAGAAAAGAAACAGCACAATTGTAAAAAAACAACATTTGTTATCAAATATGAAAAAAGTACTTGACAACAGACATAAATAAATATACAATAAGTGCATAGGTTATAAAAAGCCTAGCAAAGATTTTAAGGAAAATGGAAACAAAAATGCAATCACAACAACATTATTTGAATTTAAGAACAGCGAAACAGCTGGGCTCAAGCCCCGCCATATGCTGGTCTGAGTTTAATATGACAAGTTATGATCGTACATCAGAGATTAAGATCGGGGTCTGGGAGGACACAGTGTAACAAAAATTACACTATAAACTCCAAGGCCCCAGGATTAAACTCCCTGGGGTTTTTTGTTTTTAACAAGGAAAATGATAGAAAACAATAGTAATAATCAAAAACAGACAGAGTTTATGCAACAGCATTCACTAACTAAACAAGATCTTCGAAAGTTGATCGCAGAAAAGTTGGAAAGAGCTCGAGCATATAGCAATGTTAAAACAAAGCGAGAGGCTCTAGAAGAGAACCGTTAGAATCGCAAACGAGTGCATAGGGAACGCGACCCTGCCCGCTCGTAAAACATGGGCTATTAATGTGGGCGTGACTGGGGATGGTAAGTCTGTGGCGACAACGCAGATGTGTAAAATCCAGTTATAGTAAAGTGTTCTCTAGCCTTGTCACAAGCAAGGTGACCAGTGGGCTCATGCTCATGTAGAACACTTTACTATACACATTCTATTTCACCATTTGCCGGTGACAAAAACGCATAGCGGAGAGTGTGTTACAATTTTGGAGCCTGTTCCCTACGGTTGACTGTAAATCAATTGCCATAATATGTAGGGTGGCGGCAGTTAGGTTCGATTCCTTCAGGCTCCACCAATTTACTAGGAAATCATATGTCAAAACAGCAAGATAGTATAAAATATACAATAATTGAAGATTGTAGTCCCTACTATATAAGATTTAAATGGGATGGATTGATTGATATTGTAAAATATGTCAGTGACACACTGGAAAAATTGGGAAACAATGCATATCAATTTACAGATCCATATGCTCAAAACTACAGTGGTTATTCTCATTGCAATTTCAATGACGCCATTGCAGAAAAAATAATAGACATGTTACCCATGTCCTGTATTTTTGAATTTAAAAAACATCGTGTTGCTATGTTTAACTCCAATCCAGGCGGTGGATCTGGCATACACAAAGACGGAAGTAACTGTAGAATTAGTCTTAATATACCTATAGAAGTTCATGACAGATTGTGTGTTACTTCTTGGTATAACGATGAAATATTTGTTGATAAGGAAATTGCTGGGTTGCCTTATACAAGAAATGTTCATAGAGATTATCGTTCATTGAATCAGTTCCCAACAGCCAAACAAATGACTGCATCTCTCAATGAAATGATATTGTTCAATACAGATATATTTCATAGTTGGGACAATACTAATTCACCTAATAGCAGAAAAGTATTAACACTAAGAATCATTAATCACGATGATTTAAAGTTTGAAGATATAAAAAAGATTTTATTTAAATATTAGGTCTCAAAGTGTTCATGGACGCACACAAGCCTGTCACGCTTGAAGAAGGGGATCGTTACCCCTTGGGACCGCCAATTTATTCCCTAGTAGCTCAGAGGTAGAAGCACTTGGCTGTTAACCAAGGTGTCCGTGGTTCGATCCCACGCTGGGGAGCCAAATTTGGGGGCAGCAGTGGGCTGCGGAGTTGCCTTGCAAGCATCTTGTCTAGAAGGGTTCGATTCCCTCGGCCTCCACCAAATATACCCGGATAGCTCAGTGGTAGAGCAGCGGCTTGATAAGCCGTTGGCCGCAAGTTCAAATCTTGCTTCGGGTACCAGTTTATTTTGTTGGGGTATCGCCTAGCCCGGTCTAAGGCACTAGTCTTTGAAATTAGTATCATGGGTTCGAATCCCATTGCCCCTGCCAAGTTTTTAATACTCCGGTCGTCTAGTGGCTAGGACGCCAGCCTTTCAAGTTGGAGAAGCGG
>Ga0114968_10000477_pt1 | contig 30094 bp, 26 predicted proteins | sample M_130807_EF_Meta_FD_87020 | JGI IMG/M metagenome (GOLD analysis project Ga0114968, IMG submission 87020) | Freshwater microbial communities from Lake Montjoie, Canada to study carbon cycling - M_130807_EF_MetaG | ecosystem: Environmental > Aquatic > Freshwater > Lake | place: Lake Montjoie... | reverse complement strand
GACTCGGCGATTTATCTGTTGGCGCCACATGGGAAATCCCGATTAAGAGCGACCATTGGTCTGTGCAGGCATCTTCTCGGGTGAAGGTCCCGTTGGGTCAAAAGTCAAAAGGCCTTTCCACTGGAAAGACAGACTATTCCGGCAAAGTTGAAGTTACATATATATCTTTCCCCTTTGCGCCATTTATGAGCGTTGAGTATCAGGTTTTGGGAAAGCCGCCAGGTTTCGAACTTCGAAACACGATTAACACGTCCATCGGATCTGCATGGATAAATGGCTCGAATGCCGTAATCGCGTCTTACGACTATAACCGATCGATCAGCCCGCTTGTAAAAGATGGACACAGCCTATTTGGCGCTTACAGCACTCCGGTATCTAAAAAAGTTCGACTAACTTTATATGGCATAAAAGGCCTATCGGCCGGCAGCCCAAACGTAGAAGCTGGGGCCATGATTAGCTTAACTTTGTAGCAAACGGTCTTCCGTCATTTAGTCGCACAGATTTTCTAATTATAAGATGCAATGCCATCCATGTAGCTGCGCTCGCCTAAAGCGGCCTGTCCGCACCCGGCCCAAACGCTGCCCTCAAGCAAGAGGTGTATTCTTCTCGCGGCCATTCCGGCCAAAGGAGAAGTGTAATGGGTATTTCTAATCTCGATCCTGGTGCGCATGAGCGTAGACCTTGGAATGCTGGAAGTTAGGTGGGTGCCAAGCGGCCACTTAAACCACGCGACGTATGGGCAATTCGTTTCTTTCTCGATGAACATCGACGAATGCGCGATCGAGCACTTTTCGATCTAGCGATCGACAGCAAGTTGCGGGGGTGCGACGTGATAAAATTAAAGATTGGTGATGTTGTGAGTAGTGGCAGTATCCGAAACCGCGCAACTGTCGTTCAACAAAAGACCAGGCGACCTGTGCAATTTGAATTGATGGCAGATTGCCGCAAGAGCCTTCTTGCTTGGCTTGAAAGGCGCGGCGGATGCTTAGACGACTTTGTTTTTCCAAGTCGCGTTAACCGCGCCGGGCACCTCAGCACTCGGCAATACGCTCGTCTTGTCGACGAATGGGTGTCTGCGGTCGGACTTAACACGAGAGAGTTCGGTACGCATTCACTACGTCGGACAAAGGCTTCGTTAATTTACAAAGCGACTGGCAACTTACGTGCTGTGCAAATATTGCTGGGGCATAGCAAAATAGAGAACACGATCCGCTACCTTGGAGTAGACATCGACGACGCTCTCACCTTGGCTGAACGAACGGAAATATGAATGTCTGGCCCCTCGTGTAATCTGAGGGGCCAGCGCCGCCAGCAAACCGGAAGGCAGAAACTGGGCCGGGAGCGGACTGTTGGCTTCTGTGCGTGGAACGTTGAATAGCTGCCGTTTAGGCCGGTGAGAACGCTTGGCTGGTGTCGCTAACTTAGCCGTAGTTCGATACGCCTTTTCAGTCCTACCAAACCTGCCAATGCGGAGAGAGTTACTTTGTTTGAATTAAACAATTCGCACACATCAAAGTCCTTTCACACAGCGGCTGACATAGGGGTAACTATCCGTTGCCATGTAATAATATATGCCGTTCGGGAATTCAGGCGTCACACCTGTCCGGCCGTTACAGTCATCCAGATCGCCAGTGCCTGCCGCATAGGTCCAGTCCGAAACAAAGGCGCCGAGTGGAACAAGCGACGTCGCAGGCCGCCCGGGGTCGCCCACCGTGTCTTTTACATAGCTGCCTTTGCAAACCTTGATCGCACTCGTTGCGTCGGTCGCGGTCGAATAGCAATAGCGGGCATAGATCGGGAAACCGTCACCGGCCCAGCCTACAAGGACCATTTTGCGATTGGTATCGCTGGCGCCTGCGTTGGTAAGAAGCCCTTCGGGTATGCCATGATAATGATATTCACCCGTTGGCTGGACGTGCGCATTGTTGGCATCTTCCCCAAAGTCAAAAGTATCCTGGCCCAATGCCTCAACCCGCCACGTGCCGCCAGCACCGTTCGCAAGGTTGCACTGCGATGTCGCGGTGATCGTGCTGGCACAGGTGCCCGCAGTACCCGGATCAAATTTGACGCCCTGTAGCGAGAAGGCATTCGCGCCGCTAGGGCCACCGATGGCGGTATTCGTCGCGCCTTTCGCCGGCGTCAACGTGCCAGAGAACCTGATATTCTGGGCCGTAATCGTGTTTGGATTACCGGCGTTGGGGAATGTGCCGACGGCATGGTTAGGCAATCCATTTGCTATCAAAGAGCGGGCCGTACTGCTGCATGCCCAGCTCCATGTCGAGGTAAGCGAGCCCGACGTGCTATATGTACCCTGGTAGCTGCCGCTAAGCGGACAGAGCACGTTCGCTGTGCTTGTTGTGGTAGGCATCGGGGTCGGAGTTGGCGTAGGCGTCGGACTTGGCGTTGGCGTAACCGTTATTGGCGCCGTGTTACTACTGGCAGTATCACCGCCACACCCCGCCAAGCTGCAGAGGATTGCGCTTAACGCAAGTAATTTGACTCCGCTGGCTGTTCGTTGTGCTGACACCATAGCGACTACCTTTATGGAAAATTGGATGAAGCGATGTGAAAGTCGCTAAAACATGGTGTAGCATCTAGTCAATGGCATACGTCATCCCCTTCTGTGTTCAAAATAACATAGATTTTGGAACTCTCTAACGGGGGCAGATCAACCATACACTTTGAGTGCCCAGTTCTGCCAGCAAAGAGCGTGACCGCAACTTGCCGGTCGCACCCGTTAAGAATATGACCTTACTATTATTGAAACCCATCTTGAAACCAATCTATACGACTGTCCGTCGTCAAATAATTTGAGACTATTTGCAGTTTAAAACAGGTGAGTGTTTGAGCTCATCAGTTGGGTTGGTATTAGATGGCAAGCTTGCGGAGTTGCAAGCGCCGATATATCTAGTTGCGTCAATCTGACGTCAACACTGCGGAGCATATACGCAACATGCAACAATCAAAGAAGCCGTTCATGGCCACATTTATCCACCCGCTGCTCGCAACTACAGGCCGCGTGCTCCTTGGGCTTTACTTCATACTTCCCGGCATAGGTAAGATACTTGGGTGGGACAGCACGGCTGCCTTGATGGCAGAAAAGGGGATGGTGTTGGTTCCCGTCTCCCTAGCTCTCACTATCGTGCTTCAGATCGGCGGCGGCCTAGCACTGGCTCTGGGCTTACGTACAAAGCTCATAGCCTTTGTACTGGCGGGTCTCACCCTGGTCATTTCCGCGGTAATTCATAACTTTTGGGCCCTTGCTCCGGGGGAACTTCAGACCGCCCACGAGCTACAAAACTTCGTGAAAAACCTGGCCATCATGGCCGGGCTTCTAGGCTACGCCGGCTTGGGCGCTGGGCCTTGGAGCCTAGATGCCCGCCGTGGCGCCTAATGGCTGCGCCTAGTGTCCCCCTTCAGAACATTTGGCACTGATGCACACAAAGCCGTCGCGCCATTAGGCTGAACCATAAGCCTGCCACAGCAATCTCAAAGCCGCATAGCCCACCAGCAACGCGGTTACGGTGCGCAATAGCCGCGGTGACAGGTAGCGCATACCGAACAGGCTGCCCAATTGTCCTCCGACCAACACCGCGCCAAGCAACAGGCCATATTGCATCGCTGGTTCGGCAAGCGCCTGCGCACCCGATTTAATGATTTGGCCCAATAGCCCCGCGGCCGAGTTTATCAGAATATAGAGCGACGCAAATGCCGCGATCCGGCGCGCCTCTGCCCAACGGATGAGATGCAGGACAGGTGCCATGAATATACCGCCACCGATGCCCGACAGACCCGCCAGCAGTCCAACACCGCCTGAAATAACCAATAACATCGGCTTGGATACGTTGCGCGGCGCCATCTTGTCCGCTTGCATGAAGAGGGCGATAGACGAGGCCAACAAAGCCCCGCCCAATATTGTTAAGAATACGACTTGTTTTAATGGGACCAGCCCCCCTGCAAATGCAAGTGGCGCCGATATCAAAAGCAAAGGCAGCACCTGCAGCCATGACACAAGCCCAGCCCGCACGAAACGGATGCTGCCGCCTGTAACGACAATGATATTGCAGAAAAGCGCAATGACCGGGATCAGGCGATAATCAACGCCCCATAAGGCCAGCAAGGCAGTATAAGTTGAGCCTCCGCCAAAGCCCACCGAGGCGTAGACCAAAGCAACAACCCCAAAAAGGCCGGCTAACCAGAGCATATGCGCCCTTCCCTTATTGCCGCATCAATACGCGCCGTGACAGTGCTTATACTTCTGCCCCGAACCACATGGGCACGGATCATTGCGCCGCAGGTCTGGATCGCCAGCATAAGGGTCATTTAATCCCGAAGCGATTGCCGGACGCGCTATCTTTGTCGTCACGAACCCCGATGAACCAGCATCAATGTCGTCGCTATTATCTTCACCAGTAAACGGATCGATATGCGTCGTCAGAAAATCTGGCAGTGCAGGCAAGTCCGGTGGAACGAATTCTTCTTCAGCCCGGAAGTCATTTGTCGCGATCGTCTTCGTCACGCCTTCACGAATGGCAGACAACATCCGCTCAAACAGACCAAAGGCCTCTTGTTTATACTCGTTTACTGGGTTCTTCTGCGCGTAGGCGCGCAGATAAATAACCTGACGCAAGGCATCGAGCGTGGATAGATGTTCTTTCCAGTGATGATCGAGCGTTTGCAGCAATATGCTCTTTTCAACCTGCCGCCAGACGGCCTCGTCAAGCACAGCACCCTTCGCTTTGAACTTGGCATTGGCCATTTCCGACAAACGGTTTTCAATGGTTTCCGGATCAAGTCCGTCTTCCTGTATCCAGCTATCAATATCTGGGGCAAGGCCAAGCAATTCAGCACATTTTTGCTTGAGGGACTCAACGTCCCATTGTTCCGGATAGGTAGCCTCGGGGCAGCAATCGCCGACAATGGTGTTCACGGTGTCGTTAAGCATGTCCTCAATGATATCATCGACGCCTTCGGAATCCATGATCTCGCTGCGCTGATCATAGATAACCTTGCGTTGATCGTTCATAACATCGTCATATTCAACGAGTTGCTTACGAATGTCGTAGTTACGCGCTTCCACCTTGCGCTGTGCCGTTTCGATTGCCTTCGATAGCCACTTGCCGCCAATCGCTTCGCCGTCTTCCAAGCTTGAGTTCATCATCCGCGAGAACAAAGTCTCCGAACCAAAAATGCGCAGCAGATCGTCATCAAGCGACAGATAGAAGCGCGAAATGCCAGGGTCACCTTGTCGTCCCGAACGACCGCGCAACTGGTTATCGATGCGGCGGCTTTCATGGCGCTCGGTAGCAAGAACGAACAATCCGCCAGCGTCTATCACCTTGGCTTTCTCAGCCGCAATTTCGGCCTTCAGCGCGTCGATAGCGGCTTCACGTTCTTGCCCCTCGGGCATGTCGCGCAATTCATCTTCAAGGCGGAATTCAAAGTTACCGCCAAGCTGAATATCCGTTCCACGGCCAGCCATGTTGGTGGCGATCGTTACACTATCCAAACGCCCCGCTTGGGCGACGATACGTGCTTCACTTTCGTGGAAGCGTGCGTTCAAGACGCTGTGTAGAACGCCTTCTTTCTCCAAAAATTCTGAAAGCAGCTCGGACTTTTCAATGGACACTGTGCCCACCAGAACGGGTTGGCCACGATCATTGGCTTCTTTGATCGTCTTGGCGATTGCACCGAATTTGTCTTGCGTGTTTTTGTAGAACTGATCGTCCTCGTCAATGCGCTGGACTGGCACGTTCGTTGGTATTTCAACAACGTTGAGCTTGTAGATCTCGTGGAATTCGCCTGCCTCAGTTGCGGCGGTTCCCGTCATACCCGACAGCTTTGGATACATGCGGAAATAATTCTGGAATGTAATGGTCGCCAACGTCTGGTTTTCTGGCTCAATCTCCATGCCCTCTTTCGCCTCGACGGCTTGGTGCAGCCCGTTCGACCAGCGGCGTCCGTCCATCATACGACCTGTAAATTCGTCAATGATGATAACTTTGCCTTCTTTCACGATGTAATCAATGTCGCGTTTGAACATCACATTGGCTTTAAGCGCTTGGTCCAAATGATGCACGACCAGCGTGTTTTCATAGTCATACAGGTTCGAACCCGTCAGCAAGCCAGCGCCTTCCAAAATACGCTCGGCTTTTTCCGTGCCATCTTCGGTCAGCGTCACATTGCGGCTTTTTTCGTCTTTATCATAATCGCCCTCGTCCAGTTGAAGGACAACGGCTTGGACCAGCATGTAAAGCTCTGATTTATCGTCTGTTGGACCAGAAATAATCAACGGCGTGCGTGCTTCATCAACAAGGATAGAATCAACCTCATCGACAATTGCGAAGTTAAATGGACGCTGCACCATTTGCGCGCGTTCATATTTCATATTGTCGCGCAAATAATCGAAGCCAAGCTCATTATTGGTTGCGTATGTTATGTCGCATTCATAAGCGGCACGACGTTCATGTTCTTGAATGTTGGGCACAACAACGCCCGTAGTGAGGCCGAGGAAGCCATATATACGGCCCATCCATTCGGCGTCGCGACGGGCCAGATAATCGTTCACGGTCACAACATGGACGCCCTTGCCTTCAATGGCGTTCAGGTAGCAGGCCAAGGTTTCCGTCAAGGTCTTACCTTCACCCGTGCGCATTTCCGCAATCTCGCCGCGATGCAGAACAACACCGCCGACCATCTGCACGTCAAAATGGCGCATGCCCATAACGCGCTTTGATGCTTCCCGCACTGTAGCGAAGCCCTCAGGCAAAATATCGTCGAGCGTTTCGCCGGCTGCCAACCGATCGCGGAATATCTGTGTTTGGCCCTTCAACCGGTCATCATCCATGACCGATATTTCGGCCTCAAGCGCGTTGATCTGGTCAACGATCTTCATGATCGATTTAACGTAACGGTCGTTCGACGACCCAAAAATGGCTTTGGCAAGTCCGCCGAGCATAGATAATTCCTTTGAAATATGTGGGAGACGCGCACGTTTGGCACGCGGTAGGTAGCTATGAAACGCACCCCAAAGGGCGCAGAAAGTCTAACCTAAGATGATATCGTGCCGGTCAACCGGCGTATCTGACTTCACGGCAGCCAGGTTCGTTTTACCAACGGCGGGTGCAAGTGACGCCCGCGCCTTCGCGGTCTCACGGACCACGGGTTCGCAAGCGGCAACAGTTTCCTGCGCAGCCGCAGCAACATAAGCATGCGCAACTGCTGAACCCACCGATGCTGACGCAGAAGATACCGGACGCGCTGCCTCTGCAGCGGAAAATCCGCTCATCATTGCCAGTAAATATATCAGTAAACGCATATGTCGCCTATTTATGTGCCAGATGCATATAGGAGGGCAAAGCCTATCCGTCTATCCCGAAGCGACGTGTTTTGGGTGCATTGTCGGTTGCGCCAAAAGCGGCCAACAGATAAACGACATGATAAACCCACACGCGATCGCCTTATATTTATAATTATTACAAGGTTTCAAATACTTGTCTACAATTTCTCCACTATCAGTTCCCTTTCCGATCATGCCCGATATCGCTGGCGCAACGCCGCGCGTCGCGCGCGCTGGGTATAAGGATTGGGACCGTTGCGACCTAACCTATGTCGTTTTGGATGAAGGAACGACCGTGGCCGGCGTGACTACACAGAATCTGTGCTGCTCGGCCGAGGTTGAACTGTGCCGCGCCCATCTGCCGCATGGTCGCGCACGGGCACTGGTGGTCAACGCAGGCAACAGCAATGCCTTCACGGGGCAGCGCGGCAAGGATGCAGTCGACGCGATCACTGCGCAGGTCGCTGCACAATTAAACTGCGAAGAGGCGGAAATATTCGTGTCTTCAACCGGTGTGATTGGCGTCCCCCTGCCCGGCGACAAGGCGCAGGCCGGGCTTCGCGCTGCGTTTGATGCTGCACCGTGCAGTTGGGAAGACGTGACGCATGGCATTGGAACCACAGACACCTTTGCCAAAGGCGCCACAGCCAGCGCTATAGTCGATGGTCGCAAGGTTCAGATTGTGGGCATCATAAAGGGTTCGGGCATGATTGCACCCGACATGGCTACCATGCTGGGCTATATCTTCACCGACGCCGCAATCGATGCCGCGTTTCTACAGCATCTCTTATCTGGAGCCAATCAATCAAGTTTCAGCTGCATCACCGTAGACAGTGACACCTCAACTAGCGATACGGTGCTCGCATTTGCAACAGGCAAGGCAGCCAATAAGCGGTTGACCTCGTTTGATGACGTTGGAGCCGACGCCTTTGCGGCTGCGTTGAGTGATATCTGCCACCAATTGGCACATCTGGTGGTACGCGATGGTGAAGGCGCGCAGAAGTTTATCGAAATCCAGATATCTGGTGCCGCCAGCGACGAAAGCGCACGGCGCATCGGCTTGAAGATTGCCAATTCACCCTTAGTAAAAACCGCGATTGCGGGCGAAGATGCCAATTGGGGCCGTGTCGTAATGGCTGTGGGCAAAGCGGGCGAGCCAGCAAACCGCGACACGCTTTCCATCCGCTTTGGTTCGACCTTAGTCGCGCACAACGGACTTGCCGTTGCCGATTATGATGAAGCGCCCGTAGCGCGTCATTTACAGCAAAAGGAAATCGAAATCGGCGTTGATCTCGGCCTTGGGTCTGGAAACGCCACAGTGTGGACATGTGACCTGACCCACGGTTATATTAGCATCAACGCCGATTATCGCAGTTAGTATGCGCGATTAAAGCGCAGCTTCGAGCCAGCTTTTCAACTGCGCCTTGGGCGCTGCACCGACTTTGGTGTCGGCAATTTCACCGCCCTTGAACAGGATCATCGTTGGAATACCGCGCACGCCATATTTGGCAGGCGTATCGGGATGATCGTCAATGTTCAGCTTCACGATCTCGACCTGACCGGCCAACTCTTCGCTGATTTCTTCAAGGCTTGGGCCAATCATCTTGCATGGGCCGCACCATTCGGCCCAAAAATCGACCAATACAGGCTTGCCGGATGCCAGCACGGTTGCGGCGAAATCATTATCACCTACGGATTTTGTAGCCATGTTAATCTCCATTGTTGCTCCCCATGTATTCTTGCCGCCTTGGGCTGACAAGGACCATGCGCAATAGTTTTGCTTAACCCGTCAGGAGGCGGGGTAATAAGGTGCCAAAATAGCGTCGGAAAGCGTAATGAAACGCGGTGCATGTGTGAACAGCAGGGACACCTCCACCCGCGTTCCTGGAAAAATTGCCTGTAATGCCGCGCTGTAATGCGCCATTTGTCGCAAATGTGGGACCGGAACGCCGGTTTCATCTCTTGGCACCTGACGACCCGTCTTAAAGTCAATGGCACGCACCAGCCCTGGTTCGACAATCAGCCTATCAATCCGTCCGTTAATGACGGTCTCACCCACAACGGCGACTAGGGGAATTTCGGCACGCGCAGAAGAACCGAAAAACGCCTCCAATTGGGCATCATTCAATATTGTGCGAACCTCGGCGATGATCTGCGCTGGATCAATATCATAATCAGGCGTCTGCGCTTTCAACCACTGCTCGGCCTTTTGCAGCGATGCATGACCGGTAATACGTTCCAGCAACGCATGAATCAATTTCCCCCGCGTTGCCGCCTTGCGCATTGCGGAGGTCGTTGGCGCATCGCCATAATCGTCATCATCTAGCTGCGAGGGGACCAAGGGACGCGGCGGCCGTTGCTCCGCTGGCGCCTGTGCAAAGAGCCACTGCGGTGTGCTCAAGGGTGTTTCAGCCCGCGCAGTCGCGTTGGCACCGCTGTCTGGAGCCGCCAAAGAAACCCCTTGTAGCCCGACATGACGCATCACGCGGCCCCAGCGCGCGTCATCTTCCCAATCGCAGCCGAGCGCGACCATCCCTTTTTGCAGGAGCGCACACCAGCTTTCGGACGGCGGTTCGCTCTTGCGGCTAATGCCAAGCGATCCGGTCATAATCAGCCGCTCTTCGGCGCGCGTGATCGCGACATAGAGCAAGCGTTTATGTTCCTGCAGCTCGCGGGTCTTTTGCATGTCCATGATACCTTGCAACCGCCCGGACTGCTCGGCTTTGCGAATGGGCAATAATGGCGTGCGATGCCCCTCATCCATCAACAGCTCAACCGATTGGTCCGGCTTCTTGGTCGGGTCTGACGTTATATCCGCCAAAATGACGACAGGTGCCTGTAAGCCCTTTGCACCATGGACGGTCATGATCCTGACCTCCTTGCTGCTGCTGCTGTTACCTTCGCGTTTGATTTCCGTGTCGCCGCGGTCAAACCAAGCGATGAATTTCTGCAAGCCGCCACCGTGCTGCTGTTCAAACTGCAAGGCAGCGTTCAACATTTCCTCGATTGGGACCAGCACCTCGCTGCCCAAACGCGCCGTGAATTTGCGCCGCGCGCCGATTGGCCCGGATAAAATCTGTTCAAGGAAATGATAGACGGTCGTGAAATCGGCCATAGCGAGCATATCGCGCAGTGGAGTCATTTGCTCGGTAAGCTCGGGCCGGTCACGAATATGTTGCCACAAGCTGGCCTTGCGGTCGCCGACATAGCCATATTGGAGGAGGGTTTCCTGCGACCAACCAATGATGGGGGACACAAGTATACAGGCCAGACTGAAATCATCATTGGGCTGGAGCACAAATTTGATCGCCGCCAGCAGATCCTGCACCACCAAAGGCTGCAGCAAACGCAGCCTGTCGATACCCGCGACGGGCACTTTACGCTCATGCAATTGCGCAACCAGCATCGATGCCATCTCACCCCGGCTGCGCAAAAGGAACATGATATCGCCGGGTTCAAGGGGTCGGCCTTTGCTCACTAGCCACGGTTTTGCGTCAATCAGCGCTTTGACATGATCCGCAAGCTTTTCGGCAAGCGCACGTTTTTCGTCGCTGAACCAATCCTCTTCCTCGTCCGCCGAAGCCCCGTCATCCTGCAAATTTGGTTTTGCACAAATGGGCTCAAAAAGCTCGACAATGCCAATCTGCGGCTTCTCGCTATAATGCTCCGCGATGTCCCCGCTGACACCGAAACTTTCAGGGCCAGCCTCTTCAATGACAGCATTGACGAAATCAAGGATTGGCGCTGTGGACCGAAAACTCTGCGAAAGGGTAAGCCGCTTCAGCTCAGATCCAGATGCGCCGATACGCTCTGCGAAATACACACCTGCAGCTTCATAGCGTTCGGGCGCGGTACCTTGAAACCCGTAGATGGCTTGCTTAAAATCCCCCACGGAGAAAAGGGTGCGGGTCTTGTCGGGGTGCACGCCCATGCCGCTGTAAAAATCGTCACTGAGCGCGCTGATTATGTCCCATTGGGCCGCGTTTGTATCCTGTGCTTCATCCACAAGAATATGATCAATCTGCCGATCCAGCTTAAACCGCACCCAATCCGCCATTTGGCTATGCTTCAGCAAGGCTGCGGCGCGCCTTATCATATCGTCAAAATCGACCGCGCCAAGGGACTGCTTGGCTTTGCCATATTGCGCAGAAAAATCCTTACCCACCAACAAAGCCCGCGCGAGCCTGTCGGCATATTGTGCCCGCGCGACTTCGCCTATGAGCTGGTTCGTCCATTCGAACATCGTACCCGCCAGCAAGGCATAGGCGTTATTCATCGGGGTATGGCCCTTGGAAGATGTCTGGGGCTCTCCCTTTCCGGTTGACCAACAACTGTGGAGTTCATTTAATTGTATCGCACGTTCGGCGGGCGGGCGGGATAGCCAGTCCTGCAAGACCGCTGCGCGCTTGCCGCCTCGGCTGTCGGCTTTGTTATCACACCACAACAGATTCTCATCGATAATCGCTTGCAGCGTGGCACGCGGAATATGTTCGTCGGCAAATGCAGCCTCCAAAATCTCCTCAACGGAGCCTGTAAAGCTGACGTCCGCCAAACGGCGCGCCCAGACCATAGCGCCTGCATCATCAGGGATTGAAGCCATCACATCGGGCACTACTGCCGTCCGGTGCAAGAATCGCAGGGCCCCCTCCTCTCCCATGTTCAGGCTGAGTTCCTGCAAACTGTCGATTATCTTGGTATCGCCGCGTTCCTCCGCATCCAGGACCAAGTTTGCGAGTGCCACGTCGAGCAATTCCCTTTGCTCACGGCCTTCAACCGGTTTGAATCCAGGCACCAATCCCGCTTCTTCGGGAAAGCTGCCGAGCAGAGATTGGCAGAAGCTATGGATGGTCAATATCTGCAAACCGCCGCCGGGTGCGTCCAGTACTTTTGCAAACAGTTGCCGCGCCTTTTTGCGGGCCTCGGGACCAGCCTCTGCGCCAATAGCCTCAAGATCATGGAACAGGATATTGTCGTCCAATTGGACCCATGACGCCAACAGCTGATTGATCCGGTCCGCCATTTCGGAGGCACCAGCCTTTGTGAACGTAATGCACAATAGGTTTTCTGGTTCGACATCATTTTCCAACAACAACCGGATGACGCGGGCGGTCAGCACCTGCGTTTTTCCTGTCCCTGCAGATGCGCTCAGCCAGATATTGTCGTGCGGAACGACGGCGCTTCTTTGTGCTGATATGAGCGGGTGGAGAGTTTTGGCTGCATTGCTCATGTCGCATCCTCGACAATCGCCTGACGGCCATTCCATTCCTGCAAACGCATCAATTGGTCATAGTCGCCATATAGCGCAAATTCCGGATGCAGCTTGGCGGTGAAGGGCGTATTGCCCAATATCCAATTGCTAATCGCGACCTCAGCTTGCGCCACCGCGAAAGCAATAAAGTCTTCCCGTTCAGGCTTTTTGTCTGCAGGACGTGTGCTTGTGGGTATCGCGATAGAACCAAAATTCTTGGCTTTGTTTTTGGCCAAGCTCCAATATTCAAAATGGCTCGCCGCGCCCGAAACGCCTTTAATGGCCAATTCCTCTGCCATATAACCGATTAGGCCCAATTGTATTGCGAAGCCGGCGTTGATCTGCTTAGTCGATGGCGGCATGCCGGTTTTATAGTCGATGATAACAAGGTCACCGTCTGCAGCCCGGTCAATCCGGTCCACGCGGCCCTTAACGACAATGCCTTTGATGTTGACGGTACCGGGCTGCTCGGCAACCGAAACCACGCGTCCTTCTTCAGTCATCAACCGCTGCGTTTCATCCGCCACCCAGCGCAGACCAGCTGCGATACGCGGCTGCCACAATGCGCGCAGCAACGGATGGGTCGCTTCCTGTGCCAACAAGTCGTCCGCACGCTTCGCGAGCATGTCGACCGCGCAAGCATCCTGTGTGAACCATTTTTCCAATATGTCGTGCACAAGGCTTCCGCGCCATGCATAGCTTGGCTCAGCATCAACCTTTTCCAGCACAGGAAGACCAAGAATGCGCTTAGCGTAAAAGGAATATGGATCGGACTTCAACTGGTCGAAATCGGTAACGGACAAGGACACCAAACGTTGTTCCGCATCTGGCATAGGCACAGGCCGCGTAGCGAAGGGCACCGACTCCGCGGGCCGATCAAGCGCATTTGCCCATAACAAAAGCGCCTCATCCGCCTCAAGCGTTTCCGCCGTCAGCGCCTTAATCCGCAGCAAAAAGCGCGAAGCAACGGTTGGCCCGCCACGACCACGCCGAGCGCGGGTCAGCAGCACCTCTTGTGCGCCCAAGGCCATGGCAAGATCGTGCGCCGACAGGCCGATGTTCCGGTCCAACGTCGGCAATTTCAAATGCCGCCGGATCGCGGGCGCCAACCATGGATCAGGCTGCGCAATTTGGGGCCATGTACCCTCGTTCAGGCCAGAGCAAATGACCAAGTCCGCTTGCTGTAGACGCGCTTCGATCAATCCGTATATCGCCACGCGGGGGTGTCCACCATAAGGTGGACGAACGACAGCACTGGAGAAAATCTCCTTAAATGTCGCGACTAGGCCTGTGGCCTCCACGCGGCCAAGGATGGTAAGATCGCCGAGCGTCACCTCCTCCCAAATGCGTGCCAATTCACGGCCGCTCGCGCCGCGCCAGATGGCGCCATCGGTCAAGCTTGTCGCTACATCGCGAAGCGTTGCCAGGACATCATCAAACGGCCTGCTATCCGCCCGTTCCAGTGGCGCCAACAGCATCGCGACTTCTGACCACCAAGCCATAAGCTTTTCATTCGGCTTTCGCGCAGCCTGCAACCGTGTCGTGATCGCCGACAGACCACGGCCATTCGGGGTGCCGCGCACGGTAAGATCAAGCTCCCGCACATGGTCCAACCACGCAAGCCGTTCGGCACCTGCAAAAGCCAACGGATGCTTGGCTATTGCCAATATCGTTGATGCGGAGAAGCTGCTTGAAATCGCGTCGACCAACGCCAGCGCAAGCGTGCCCGGCGGAGTTTGCAGCAAGGGTATGCCCGCACTATCGTCGACCTGTATGCCCCATCTGCGCAACTGCCCGGCAACGCGGACCGCCAATTCACGGTCTGGGGTGATGAGGGCGGTGCGCTTTTGTGTAACCTCCAGCGCGCCTCGGATACGCACCGCAATCGCCTTTGCTTCTTGCGCAATATCCTCTGTTTCTAACCACTTCGCATGCGGCAAGGTTTTGCGTAACGCAGGCAGGCCCTGCCATTGAACACTATGTTCCGGTAAGCGAAATATCTCCGAAATCACCGCGCCTTTTTGCTCCGGCTGGGCTGTCGGCAGGACATCAATCTCGCTGCGGTCTATGCCCATCAGTTCAAGCAAATGTTTCAAGTGAAACTGTGGATGCACTTCAACATTGCGACGGCGGCCAAAGCCTTGCGCGTCATCGGTCGAGGGCGACAGGTCATCCCAGCGTTCGTCGGACAAGGCAAGGTCGACACCCGGCAAGATGACGTACCCGTTCGGCATCAGCGCCACCCGGCGCAGTACACGCGCCACGGCTTTGGCGGATGTGTTTATGCCAACCGCTATGATGGGGCTTTCAACCATATTTTCCGCAAGTCGCCGTTCCAGGGCTGCAAGCAAATGGTTCCGACGTTCAGCTGGCCCCATGAGTTTGCGCGCGGTCAACGCCGCATGATATGCAGGCAAAATCTGTAAAAGCCGACCATAAGCGCTTTGCCAATGGCCCGCCAAGTCTGCGTCGATCGCGATGTCCTGTATCTTGGTAAAATCGACCAGATCAACCTCAAGCTCGTCAATCAAGTCCGCCAATTTACGTGCCAACCGCAATACTTCTGCAGGTGAAAGCGCTGCATCGCGGGGTTTATTGTTATTGACGAGCCTCGCCAAAAGCATCAGCCGATCAAAAGAACCAATGGCTGGCCAAATCTCGATGTCGGTGTCGATAGGGTCAAGCATTGGCCCCAAGGCTTCGTCCAATTGCATGTCACCAACAGCGACCATCCGCGGCAGAAGCATGCCTGGTGCTGCCTGCCGAACAAACGCCTCGGTCATCGCCTTGATCGCGCGGTTATTAGGCAGCAGCAATATGTTGTTGCTGATCGTCAGCGGATCAGCGCCCGCCGACTGCAATACCCACTGCGCAGTTACATCGCACAGGTCGTTGCCCAACGGGACATTGAACACATGAACCCGCGGGGCAGAGGCATTATCCCCCATTATGTTCCGCCAGCCGAGCTTCTGTGGCGGCAATTGCGGCTGGGTAGCCGACGTCAAACCACAACCCTTCGTGCACTATGCCCATGCAACGGCCCTCGACTATCGCGCGGTCCCAGAAAAGGTTCGTTGAAAAGACCTCCGCTGGTGGATCAACGATCAACCGCTTGGAAAGTATCTGAATGCCTGTCCATACGTACTTCGCTGGCAAGTCTCCTTGACGACGCGACAACTGCCCATTCGCGTCCATGTTGAAGTCGCCAACACCTTGGCTATTGTAAGCGACCTCCAGCGGGACGAGAAGCATGAGGACATCCATGTGGTCATCATCCCATGCCGCCATCAGCCGCGAAATCCCATTCTCGCCTGCATTGGTCCACCAATTGTCGGCGTTGACGCACAGGAACGGATCATCCGTAATGATAGGCAGCGCGTGAACCAACCCGCCGCCTGTATCGCGCAGCAAATCCCGCTCGTCCGATAGGCGCAGGTCGAGGTCGGATGCAGACGCGGCCAGATGCCGCTCCACCTGCTCGGCGAGGTAATGCACATTGACGACAATTTTGCCGATGCCCGCATCGCGTAGATGGTCAAGTACATGATCGAGCAAGGCAATCCCGCCAACCTCGATTAATGGCTTTGGACGGTCGGCAGTCAGCGGCATCATCCGCGTGCCCTTGCCTGCCGCCATGATCATTGCTGTATCGACATGCTTACCCATCGATATGCAATTCCGTGGGTATGGCGTTGCGCATTTCAACTGGAATATATGTGTCGAACCAGTGTTTCACTAGCGCAAGATCAGGATGGGCCAAGTCACGCTCAAGCAAGCCCCACATGCGCGGTAGGAAGGACAAATACCGTTCCTTGCCGTCGCGTTTCCACAAACGCGTGAAGATGCCGATAATCTTTGTATTCCGTTGCGCACCCAATAACGCATAATGCGCATCAAAGTCAGCGTCCGGCTCGGCCGTTTCGTGATAATATGCGCGCATCTCTGCCTCAAGCGCTGGCGGCACGTCACGCCGCGCGTCTTGCAGCAATGACACCAAATCATAAGCCGGGTGACCAACCAAAGCATCCTGAAAATCGATAATGCCTTGCTGTCCGTCATCCAGCAGCATGATATTTTCGGCGTGATAGTCCCGCAAAACAGTCACTTTCTGATAATCGGACAGCGGTGCCAAGGCTTGCGCCCACATGCGGTCAAATTCACCGCTATCAAAATCAAGGCCCATGGCGGGCATGTACCACTCGGACAGTAGCTGCACTTCGCGCATATAGGTCGCCATGTCATAGGGCTGTGTCTGTACAGGAGGCGTTGCCGAGAGCCGCACAATAGCGTCGATCGCGGCGCGGTATACCGCAACCTCATCTTCGGGATGCGCGTCCAAATGCTCACGCATCCGGCGGTCACCAAAATCCTCCAATAGGACAAAACCACGCGTTAGGTCGGTTGCAAAGATTTCAGGCGCGCGGAACTGATACCCGTTAAGATATTGCGCAATATGGATGAAGGGACGCGGGTCTTCGTGCGGTGGCGGCGCATCCATCAAAATCGCTTTACCGCGCGCCGCACTGGCAATGCGGAAATAGCGACGGAAGGACGCGTCACCAGCAACAGGAGCCACTCGCGCAGCGGCCCATCCATGCGATTCCAGAAAATCGTTCAAGCCAGCGGGCGGAATCATATCAATTACGGGTGTCATTTTTGTCCATTTTCAAAGTCAAAATTCGGGTCCCATCCGCTTGCGGCCATATGTCGATGGTGTGGCTTGGCACCACATAAGCAGGTCCGAAGCGTTCGGCCCATTCGACCAATGTAATACGATCAGTGCGTTCATCCGCCAGCCCCAGTTCGTCCAGTTCGTCGGCGTTGTCCAATCGATACAAATCGACATGGGCGACGGCAATAGAAACCTCTGGTGACTCATAGCTATGAACTATCGCATAAGACGGGCTAGTAACTTCACCTTCAAACCCCAGACCCGCAAGGATGCCAGCGCACAATACGGTTTTTCCGGCCCCAAGTGGGCCGTTGATCGCCACCCAATCTGATCGTTGTAACTCCTGCGCAAGCTTTTGACCAAATGCGCGCATGTCTGCGTCGGTAGCGATAATCATTTTTGGGGTAATGCCATAATAATTGTGGTTCCCTTCCCTGCCTCGGAATGCAGGTGGAAAGTACCGCCGTGCGGGCGCAGTTTCCAACATGCGGGCTAGACGCGTTGTCTGGCGCAGCATCTTGTTCGACTTGCTGCGCATGGATAGCCCAATCCAAATGGCGACAGTCGCTCCTACAAGCCAAAGCGCCATCAAAATCCCTATCAGTGCAATTGGCAGGCCAGTACCTGTCATGGTCATGCGCCCTTTACGTTGCCGCCAATATGCTAATGCCCAAATGCTTGGCCCACGCAACGAAAAAAGCCCGCCACGTTTCCGCAGCAGGCTTATTCACGTCACAACCCTTCGGGTTATCAATAGCGATAATGGTCTGGCTTGAACGGGCCTTCGGTTGACACCCCAATATATCCTGCCTGCTTGTCGGTCAGTTTGGTGAGCTTAACGCCCAGTTTTTCAAGGTGTAATGTCGCAACTTTCTCATCGAGATGCTTTGGCAAAACGTAAACTTGGTTTCTGTAATTTTCACCGTTCGTCCAAAGCTCAATTTGCGCCAGCACTTGGTTGGTGAAGCTTGCCGACATGACAAAGCTTGGATGACCGGTCGCACAACCCAGGTTCACCAAACGTCCCTTGGCAAGGACTATGATCTGCTTTCCGTCCGGAAATTCAACCAGATCGGTTCCAGGCTTAACCTCGTCCCATTTGTAGTTGGACAAAGCAGAGATTTGAATTTCGCTGTCGAAATGACCAATGTTACACACGATGCTCATTGGCTTCATATTCATCATATGCTCGGCGGTTATGACGTCTGCGTTGCCAGTGGCGGTGCAGAAAATATCCGCGCGCCGCACTGCCTCTTCCATTGTTACCACTTCAAAGCCTTCCATCACAGCCTGCAATGCGCAGATCGGATCGACTTCAGTGACCATGACGCGTGCGCCGCCATTACGGAGCGACTGGGCTGAACCCTTGCCAACGTCGCCAAAGCCAGCAACGCAAGCTACCTTTCCGGCGAGCATGACGTCAGTAGCGCGACGAATGGCGTCGACGAGCGATTCCTTGCAGCCATAAAGATTGTCGAACTTTGATTTGGTCACGCTGTCGTTGACGTTGATCGCAGGAAAAGGCAACTCGCCCTTCTTCGCGATATCGTACAAGCGATGGACACCCGTTGTGGTCTCTTCCGAAACGCCCTTGAGGTTCTTCACCGTCTCAGTAAGATAGGCTGGCTTTTTGGAGACAAACGCCTTCAACGCTCGCTGAAATTCAACTTCTTCTTCATTCTCTGGATCGCCAAAGGTTTCGCCGCGTTCAAGCTTTGCGCCCCACAAGGCAAACATGGTGGCATCACCACCATCATCTAGGATGATATTCGCTGTCGTTTCGTCACCCCAATCAAAGATGCGACCGACATAATCCCAGTAATCGGCAAGGCTTTCACCCTTTATGGCAAACACAGGAATGTCGCGTGCTGCTATGGCTGCCGCGGCATGGTCTTGCGTCGAGAAAATGTTGCACGTTGCCCAGCGGACGTCAGCGCCAAGCGCCGTCAAAGTCTCGATGAGAACAGCCGTTTGAATTGTCATGTGCAGCGAACCAACGATCCGCGCCCCCTTCAGTGGCTGTGACGCACCAAATTCTTCGCGCAAGGCCATAAGACCCGGCATTTCGGTTTCTGCAATATTGATTTCTTTACGGCCAAAATCGGCCTCGCCGATATCGGCAATGACATAATCGTTGAAAGCCACAGGCTTATTCTCCGGGAGGTTTTAGACTGCCCCGCCCATAACTGTGGATTACATCAAAATCAAATATAAAGATTTCTTTATATGGCTCGGTATATGAGTACCATTGCCAGCGACATATGACCCGGGCGCTTCAGAGTTATCATTGGTCTTAAAAATTGTGGCAGCCAGCGACACCTACTTGACTTGGCAAAGCGGGTCCCGGATATGGATTCCATACCTCTATTAAAGGAAAGAGCGCATGAGCATTTCTGTTGGCGACAAAATCCCGGACGTTAAACTGGTGAAGGCAACCGACCAAGGCCCGCAGCCCATTCAATCAGCCGAATATTTCGCAGGGCGTCGCATAGCGTTGTTCTCGGTCCCCGGCGCCTTCACGCCAACATGTTCAGCGCGCCATCTTCCCGGCTTCGTTGAGAAATCCGATGAACTTTCTTCAAAAGGCATAGATGAAATAGCCTGCACCGCAGTGAATGACGCCTTTGTGCTGGGTGCATGGAACAAGTCGGGCGGGTCGGACGCGATCACTATGCTTGCAGATGGCAATGGCGACTTTGCTGCGGCGCTGGGGCTGGAAATGGACGGAAGCGCATATGGCATGGGCAAACGCGGCCAGCGTTTCTCGCTCGTCGTGAACGATGGCGTAGTGGAACACGTCAATGTCGAAGCGCCAGGCGATTTCAATGTAAGCTCGGCAGAATATATGCTCGGCCAACTCTGATAGCACATTAAACCTACCGCGTTGGTACATGAACGGGAGGGGCAACCCTCCCTTTTTTGTTGCCAAAATCGAAAAATTCGGTGAAGCTTTGCTATGCCCAGCCAACAAACACAAAACATCATTAATCAATTAGTTACCGAATATGAATCTTCGGTAAAACGGCTCCAATCCGCGCTTGCAGCTTATTTGAAGGACAAAACCGTTCCGTCGGCGGACCGACGCGCGAATAATGATTTTTGTTACCCGGAACTCGTAATCACTTACGCTGGCAAGACGCGCGTGAGCAAATCCAACCTTGCATTTGGCAAGCTGGAGAAGATCGGCACGTTCCGCACAACCTTCACCAAACCCGACCTTTTCGCGGAATATATTGGTGAACAGCTTGATTTGTTGGTCGAACAATATGAACTCGACATATCCGTCGGCCGCAGCACCCAGGAAATTCCCTTCCCCTATGTGATGGATGGGTCAGCCGACCTTGAGCTTAGCACCATTAGCCCGAATGAATTGGCGCGTTATTTCCCGACAACTGAGCTAGCAGACATTGGCGACGAGATTGCCGATGGCCTTTTGCGGGTAAGGGGCAATAGCAGTTCCCCGCTCGCGCTCTTCGACGGATTACGTACGGACTTCTCTCTCGCCCGACTTCGCCATTACACAGGTGCGCCTGCCGAACATGTTCAGCACTATATCCTGTTCACCAACTATCACCGTTATGTCGACGAATTCGTCAGTTGGGCCTGCAATCAAGTCGGCAACGGCGGCTATACCGCTTTATCGGGTGCTGGCGGGCTATATGTCGACAAACCAACAGACAATGCCGCGCAGCTTGTCGCCGACAGCACTTGGCGCAGACACCAGATGCCCGCATACCATCTTATCGCACCGGATCGTTCGGGGATCACCCTGGTCAACATCGGCGTTGGCCCATCTAATGCAAAAACCATTTGCGACCATCTAGCGGTATTGCGGCCCGAAGCTTGGTTAATGATTGGCCATTGCGGCGGGCTTCGTGAGACCCAGCGCATTGGCGATTATGTTCTTGCGCATGCCTATTTGCGCGACGACCATATACTGGACGATGTTCTGCCGCCGGAAATTCCCATCCCGCCCATCGCCGAAGTGCAGCAAGCATTGGCGAGCGCTGCAGAATATGTTTCGGGCACCAGCGGTGCAGACCTGAAACGGCGCATGCGAACCGGGACCGTTGTAACCACCGACGACCGAAACTGGGAGTTGCGTTATTCCGCGTCCGCGCTGCGCTTCTCACAAAGCCGTGCCATTGCTATCGACATGGAGTCAGCGACCATTGCAGCGCAAGGCTATCGTTTTCGCGTGCCATATGGCACGTTGTTATGTGTTTCGGACAAACCTTTGCACGGCGAGATTAAGCTGCCAGGACAGGCAAACAGGTTTTACGAAGAGGCAATTGCAGCGCATTTACAAATCGGCATTCAAACCTGCGAGTTGCTGCGCGAGGCTGGAAATAGCCTACACAGCCGCAAGTTGCGCGCATTCAACGAGCCGCCTTTTAGATAAGCGCGTAGGAACGAAACCCACGCCAAACGATTATTGTGAGTGATTACAACCAAGGAGGAACCCCTATGCAGAAAAAGCCCAAAGAAACCGGAACATTCGACAAGGTTTTGAACAAACTGCGGAGCATCGCAAACGGCCTTACCGGGGGTGCGCGTTCAGCGGCTGATTCCGCGTCCACCACCGCCAAATCAGCTGTGGAAACTGCATCAAATGCTGCTGCTAGCGCTGGCGCAGCGATAAAGGAAAATCCTCGCAAAACCGCTGCCGTAGCGGGCGCAGTAATCGCAACCGCGGCTGCCGCTGTGGCCGGCAAAAAAGTTTATGACCGCAAAGCCGCCAGCAGCGCAAAACCGGCAGCGAAGAAACCGGCGGCTAAAAAGCCCGCTGCGAAGAAGCCTGCAACAAAGATGGTTGCGAAACCTGCTGCTGCACCTGCCACACCAGCAAAGCCTGCAACGCGCGCAAAACCAGCTGTAAAAAAAGCTACGCCGGCCAAACCAGCACCTAAAACAACCGCCTAACTTAGCGGATATACACGGCCCCGCTCAATACAGGCGGGTCCGTGTTAGCTACCAGCCCTTTTTCGCGCCCTTATTTTGCGTCTTCAGCCATTTCATCAGTGGCGCAAAATATTCGAGCATTGGCTTACCCGACATGTCACGTGTCCCCGTAAACGCCTGCAGCGCATCTGGCCAAGGCTTGGATGCCCCCATTTCAAGCATTGCATTCAGCCGCGTTCCTACTTCCTTGTTGCCGTAGAACGAGCAGCGGTGAAGTGGCCCTTTCCATCCAGAGATATCGCAAGCCGCCTTGTAAAACTGGAACTGCAATATGCGTGCAAGGAAATAACGGGTGTAGGGTGTGTTGCCGGGAATGTGATATTTCGCTCCAGCATCAAAACGGTCGGCTGCACGCGTAACTGGCGGAACAATGCCCTGGTATTGTAAGCGTAAGTCGGTCCAGCCCTTGTTGTAATCTGCTGGCATGATGGAACCGTTAAAAACGCCCCAGCGCCATTTGTCGATCAGTAAGCCAAATGGCAGGAACGCCACCTTGTCCATGGCTTGACGCAGCAAAAGACCATTGTCCTTATCAGCACCCGGAACCTTCGTAGGGTCAAGTAGTCCGATCTGAACAAGATAATTTGGCGAAATCGACAATGCGATGGCGTCACCAATCGCCTCATGAAAACCGTCATTCGCACCGTTTAGATACAGATAGGGCTGTTTATTGTAGGCGCGCTGATAATAATTGTGACCAAGCTCATGATGAATAGTCACGAAGTCGTCTGTGTTGACCTTGATGCACATTTTGATGCGAAGGTCTTCCACATTGTCGATGTTCCAAGCCGATGCGTGGCAGACCACTTCACGGTCCGTTGGCTTGATAAACTGCGCACGGTCCCAAAAAGTTTTTGGCAATGGGGCAAAGCCGAGCGACGAAAAGAAGCTCTCGCCGACCTTCACCATATCTTTTTCCGCCTTGCCGCGGCTTGCAGTGAAATCTGCTACTTCCGTTTGCTTATACCCCTTCGTCACCAAAAGCGCACCAATGTCATACCCGATGTCGCCGGCACCTGGCGGAGCAACAACATCATAGATATTGCCCCATTCCTGCGCCCACATATTGCCCAGTAAATCGGCGCGGATTGGCCCTGTTTTGGATTGGACCGCATCGCCATATTTCTTGTTCACCTGCGTGCGGACATAGGTGTGCAGCTCATCGTACAGCGGCTTTACCTCAAGCCACAATTTGTCGGTCAAATTGGCAAAGTCATCTGCGGGCATGTCATATCCCGACCGCCACATCGCGCCGACATCGGCATAGCCAAGTTCGGTCGCGCCCTTATTGGCGATTTCTACCATCCGGGCATAATCTGGCCCCATGGGCGCACCGACATTGTCGTGCCAGCTGACCCACATTTCTTTCAGTTCATCGGGATTGCGGTTAGATCCCATCTCCGCCTCGATATCCGAACCGTTGATTTCCTTGCCACGCAACGTGCCGCGTCCCTTGCCATAAGAAGACTGCAATTTGGTCGAGATGGTCGCAAGTTCCGCTGCTGCCCCGGGCGTTATTGGTGCTGGCAAAACAATGCCACCACGCAGAATGTCCAGCTTGCGCTTTGTGTCATAGGAGAGCCCTGGCAGCGCCTGATATCTGGCAGCCTCAAGCGCATAGCCAACGGCTTTTTCCGTGCCGATTTCACCGTAGCGTGCGGCGATGGCATCGGTGTCATCCGTCAAATAGGTAGCGTTAATCCAAGCGACGCGGCCACCTTCGACAGAGAAATCAAATAAGTCCTTTTCGGCGCGAGCAACAAACGCATCGGCGTCAGAAACCGTCGGCGCTGCGGCCGCATTGGCAGCGTCCTGAGCGATGGCGGCAGTTGGTGCAGATAGCGAAGCGCATGCCAAAGCAGCAATAGATACAAGAATTTTCATATTTGGTTCCTGACAAACAATATGGTTCGTTGGTGAAACTTTCGGCATGCCCCGTCAAGCGACGTGACGCGCCATTCGTCTAATGCCGAGCGCGACCAGCAAACCAAAAAACGTCACCAAAAATAATATCATTTTTATAGGCCGCATCTTTGCTGCAATGTTTGCCAGCAGATCAACCCCACCGGTGCCTGCAGCTTGAACCAGCTGGCTTATGGTTTCGGCAAAATCAGAGATTGCAAAAACAATGGCGGCAATCATGACGACTTTGCCAAGCCGCGCGAGCATTGCGCGCGATGACACTGCGAACATCCGTCCGCCGGCAAACGCACCCCACGCATAAACGCCGATAAAAATGAGGTCCAACTCCATACTATAGATTGCCAGATCCATCACACCGGCCGCAGCCCAGCCGGCATGGATGATATCCACACGCGCAGCACTGCCCGCTGCCTGATGGTCGCTCATACCCAAGGACGAAGCGTCGGTAACCAGCCAAACGTTCATAACGATTTGAGTGGCTAACAACAAAATGCCGAACAACCAGAACGTCCAGAAACGCCTTTCTAGAGCAGATTCTCCACGCATGACCTTCACCCCAAAGACGCAGACAATGCACCTGACAGGGCATCCTCGCGCGTCAGATGATAGGTTGTGTAGTCATGCAGCTGCCCACCATGATCACGCTTATGTTCCAGCACCAACTTCCCGCCCAAACGTTCGACGGCGGTACGGGACCGGAAATTATTCGCGCCGACCTGAAAGACCACGGTCTGAACAAACTGGAAAATATAATCGAGCATCAGCGCCTTCACCTCGCGGTTAACACCGGTGCGCCAATATGCCGTCGCGAAGAAGGTCCAGCCAATTTCGATTTCATCGGCGATGGCGGCGTAATTGGCAAAGCGCGTGCCGCCAATGATTTCGCCTGTTGTTGTGTCTAATACCGCAAACGCTCCTTGCGATGCGATGGCGTCGCCGAAAAAATCGTCGAACACCGCTCGTTTATAGCGATCACGAAATGGGTGCATCGCCCATATTTCAGGGTCTGACGCCACGGCAAACAGCCCATCATAGTCGGCCACTACCAAAGGTCGCAGTGAAACGCGCTTGCCCGTCAAAACAGGCTGAATGTCAAACAGCGGCAACGTCACCAGACCTCACCCGTCAAGGCCTCGACAAAAGCTTGCCCAAGCTCAGGCTTTATGACTGCGCTCATATGATTGCCCGGAACTAGGACTAACTTTCCACGGCGCAGAAGCGCTGCCAGGTCCGCAACCGAGCCATTATCATTATCCTGCTCTCCGCACACCAAGGCGACGGGTAATGTCCATTGGGCAATCTGCGCCGCGCTTGTGTCGGCGAATGTTTCCAAAATATGCCGCAATGCTTCTGGGTCACCACCTGTGGTTTTCAAGAACGCCTCCGCCATCCATGCGGCCGAACCTTTTTCATGATGCCCCAGATTATCGAAGACGTGGCGAAAATGAACGCCGCGATGGGCTGTGTTCGTTAGCCCCTCCAAACCCATGCCAGAAATAACCGCCCTGCCCGGTGCCGCGCCGCGCGTTAGCATACGCGAAACAGTGCGCCCACCAAGCGAGTATCCGCCCAAGTCGTAATCCTCGACACCCAAATGTGCCAACAACGCAAACTGATCATCGGCTAAGACATCGCGAGGATAATGCGCCGGATCGTGAGGCTTTCCGCTAAGGCCATGTGCGCGCAGGTCAGGCATGATTACCCGGTATCCAGCGTTCGCCAGCGCAGCAGCATGACCATATCTAATCCAGTTGGTGTCCGCGTCGGACATGAACCCATGGATAAGCAGCAAGGGGCGTCCTTGCCCGATTTCACGCCAGGCAATTTTGACGCCGTCGGCGGCCAGGAAACTGTCGCATGTAATCATCGGTTACTTCTTTGTGCGTTCAGACATAATGTGTTCCTAATGCCACGCGCCTTTCTATCAGGAAAGTTTTTTCGAAATTGTGCGCTGCACCAAAAACAATCTTGCCAATAATAAGCATAGCTATTATGTTGATGGCATGAGTGATGATCTGGGCTTTCTGTTGGGAGACGCTGCGCGATTGCTTCGGCGGTCGTTTGACGAACGCGCCCGCGCCATGGGCGTTACTCGGCCGCAATGGCGCGTACTCGCTCTGCTCAAGCGTTTCGACGGAAGTACGCAGGTGACCGTCGCTGACATGCTTGATGTGGAGCCCATCACTCTTGGAAGAATGGTTGACCGCATGCAGGATGCAGGCATGGTCGAACGCCGCGCTGACCCCGCGGACCGCCGGAGATGGCGCTTACACCTCACCGCGGAAGGTGAACAGAAAATCGAGGCTTTGCGTCCGACTGCACTCGCGCTTTTTGACGACGCGATGGCCGGTCTGGATGAAGCACAACGTTTGGAATTGGAAGCAATGTTAAATATGGTTCGCGCAAATCTAACCCGTAAACCGCTTGAGGTGTCCCATGGCTGAGGCTGACCCACAAATTGACATCAGGGCCAAGTCTTCGACAAAATCCCGCAGTTTTGGGCGTTTGGTGCTACTTGCTTCTGTTCCGCTGCTGCTGGTGGGCGGGGCGACAGCTTATTACATCGTGAACGACCATTATGTGTCAACCGACAATGCCTATGTCCAACAAGACAAGGTCTCTATTTCAGCCGAGGTTGGCGGACGCATCATTGACGTCGCAGTACGCGAGAATGACGTGGTCAAGGAAGGCGACCTTTTGTTCCGGATTGATCCAGCGCCTTACAGGATCGCTATTGAGCAAGCCGACGCGTCCATCGCGGCAGCTCAGGTTCGGGTTTCATCGCTTCAAACCGACTATCAGACCACGAATGTTGATATTGATAGCGCACGTGAAGATGTCGCCTTTTATGAAAAGGAATATCAGCGGCAATCCTCGCTGATGCAGGATGGTTTCACAACGCGCGCTCGGTTGCAGGCTGCTGAACATACATTATCTGACGCACGCAGTCGGGTTGCCTCCGCACAAGCCGGTGCAATAAAAGCACGCGCGGCCCTCGCCACCGGATCGGCCGCACCCGGCGTCAACCCCGCCATTAAGGCAGGTCAGGTACAACGTGAGCAGGCGATGCTCAACCTCTCGCGCACTGAAGTGCGCGCGCCTGTCGCTGGTGTCGTAAGCCAAGCAGATCGTTTGCAGCCTGGTCAGATGATGGTGCAAGGCTTGCCCGGCGTGACCATTGTTGCGAGCAACAAAAGCTGGATCGAAGCCAACTTTAAGGAAACCGATCTTGCGCATATGCGCGTCGGGCAGCCCGCCGAAATCACATTTGATGCGTATCCTGACCTTAAGGTGCGCGGTAAGGTATCAAGCATTGGCGCTGGCACGGGCTCCGAATTCTCTGTCCTTCCGGCTCAGAACGCTAATGGTAATTGGGTCAAGGTAACGCAGCGCGTCCCTGTTCGGATATCGATAACCGACAAGCCGAAGCGTGCAATGATTGCAGGATTGTCGGCCCATGTCCGCATCGACACAAATAAGTAATCCGCTCGATCAAGCCGCTTATCCGGTCAAAAACAAGGGCCTGCTGACGCTTGCCGTCATGGGTGCGACGATTATCCAGATCTTGGATTCGACGATTGCAAATGTGGCCATTCCGCATATGCAAACCAGCCTTGGCGCGACGATGGATACCATAACATGGGTTCTGACGAGTTATATCATCGCAAGCGCTGTTGCCATGCCGATCACGGGCTGGCTTTCCGACCGGATTGGCTCACGCAATCTGTTTTTGGGCGCGGTAGCTGGGTTTATTCTCGCATCAATGCTGTGCGGGATCGCAACCAGCCTTACTGAAATGGTCGCGTTCCGGTTATTCCAAGGGGTGTGCGCAGCTTTTATAGGGCCACTTTCGCAAACCATTCTGCTCGATATCAATAAGCCATCGGATGCGCCGCGCGCAATGTCCATGTGGGGAATGGGCATTATGATAGCCCCGATTCTAGGCCCGATGATTGGTGGCTGGTTGACGGAGAGTTACAATTGGCGCTGGGTGTTTTACATCAACTTGCCCATCGGCATTCTGACTATGGCTATCCTCTGGTGGTTACTCCCCTCGCGCCCCATTAACCGGCGAGAACTCGATCGGTTTGGTTTTGCAATGTTGGCCATTGGACTTGCAACACTTCAATTGTTGGCCGACCGCGGACAACAAGAAGACTGGCTGCAAAGTTGGGAGATCATCATCGAACTACTTGTCGTGGTGGCGGCGATCTGGATGTTTGCGATACATCAGAAGACGACCCGCAATCCAATGTTTGATCGGTTGTTAATGACAGACCGCAATTTCTTCATTTCACTAAACATGATGTTACTTGTCGGCATGACGATTTTTGGCATCTTTGCCTTGCTGCCGCCGATGTTGCAAAATCTTTATGGAAATTCCGTTTACGACACTGGGATGCTTCTCGCACCGCGCGGTGTCGGCACAATGCTTGCGATGTTTTTAGCTACGAAATTAGGTAATAAGGTTGATCCGCGCTCTTTGATCTTCTGCGGCTTCCTGATTACTGCGGCGTCCATGTGGGTTATGACCAGTTGGTCGTTGGATATGGACTGGCACCTGATCGTCTACACGGGTCTGCTTCAGGGCTTCGGCATGGGATTCGTCTTCATTCCACTGAACGCTGTTGCATTTTCGACGCTACCCTTGCGGTTGCGGACAGATGGATCCAGTTTGCTTTACCTGTTCCGTAACATTGGTGGAAGTTTCGGGATCTCCCTTATGACGACGATGCTCGCGCTCAATATGCAGACCAGCCACGAAGATCTTGCATCGCATGTAACAGCCTCTTCGATGAGCATAGTCGACCCGTCGACTGCAGACCGACTGGGATCCATAGGCGAAGCTGCGATGCAAATGGTCAATCTGGAAGTTAACCGGCAGGCCGCAATGATCGCCTATCTCGACGACTTCAAATTGATGATGATCATGCTGATAATCGTCAGCCCGCTGGTTTTCTTTTTGAAGCCCGGCAAAGCAGCCCCAGGGCAGCAGCCGGCGATGGCGGACTGACGATCACGCCGAGCGCGCCACCAATCCCTTTTGCTGCATCCGCCACACCGCCATCTCGATGCGGTCCTGACCAAAAAAGGGCTCGCCATCGAAGACTAAGGTCGGGACACCCCAATGGCCCGCAGCCTCGAGCGCAACCTGGTTGGCCGCAATTTCAGCATCGAGGACTTCTGCATCTTTGATGGCTTCGGCGTCCAATTCGTCCAAGTCCAATCCGGCCCGCGTCGCCGCACCCGCCAAATGGTCGCCCGCATGCCAATTTTCCGCGCCACCCCAGATAAGACGTGAGACTTCATCGCAAAAGGCAAGGCTCTTGCCGCGCCGTGCCGCGGCTTGACCGAGACGTGTCAGACGAAAGATATGGGGCTGTTCATCTGAAATTTTGCGCGTGAGCACGTCTTGCACAATGGGATCGGGTCGTGGTGGACCAAACGGGATGCCATGAAACTGCGCCACACGGAACATATCGGTAAAGGTATAGCGTAACCAGTTCGGGTGGCTGCGTTCAAAAAAATCAGGTTCGCGGATTGCCAAAGGATAGACCGGTCGCAAATTTATCGTAATGTCATATTCTTGCGCCAGCGCGCTATATCGCCGTGTGGCTAGATAGCTATACGGACTGCGAAACGACCAGAATATATCGGCTTGCAGCCCCATAACTTATCCCTTTTTCAAATGCCGCCGCCCAAGCAGTTCGGCAATCTGCACCGCATTCAGCGCGGCGCCTTTGCGTAAATTATCCGACACGCACCAGAAGGCAAGGCCATTGTCGACAGTGGGATCTTCACGCACGCGGCTGACGTATGTCGCATCATCGCCCGCAGCTTCCACAGGTGTCGTGTAGCCGCCATCTTCGCGCTTATCGATCAGCATGATGCCAGGCGCTTCCCGAAGGATGTTTTGCGCAGTCTCTGCCGACATTTCCCGCTCATATTC
>Ga0114968_10000475_pt1 | contig 30097 bp, 40 predicted proteins | sample M_130807_EF_Meta_FD_87020 | JGI IMG/M metagenome (GOLD analysis project Ga0114968, IMG submission 87020) | Freshwater microbial communities from Lake Montjoie, Canada to study carbon cycling - M_130807_EF_MetaG | ecosystem: Environmental > Aquatic > Freshwater > Lake | place: Lake Montjoie... | reverse complement strand
TTCTAAAGTGTTGCCAGTTAAAGGCTTGAACCAGTTGTTAATGAGGTTAATTCAGCCCCAACATGCCTTCTTACCCAATCCACGCCAATCGATACCTTTCGTCCCCTTGTCTTATAAATATCAGCATTTCTGTTGATGACACAAATATAGATCCCTTTTTTTGATTTTCCAAATGGTTTTTTCATTTTTTTTTAAAAGAATTTGATTTGCTGTTTTGTGGATGCAATAATAATATTTAGTTATATTTATATATTAATATGTGAATTATGGAAAAAGAAACACTTAAAAATATACTTGATTTCCTTGAAGAAGAGGATAATAAAAATAAACCATTAAGATGGAAATTAATTAATAATGAACCATTAACAGATGATGAATTAAATATTGAAGGCAATTTGAATTTAGCAGATACAAGTATAACATCCTTACCAGAAGGGTTAGTGGTTGATGGTGATTTGAATTTATCAAGAACAGAAATACAATCATTACCAGAAGGATTGGAAGTTAAAGGCGAATTGTGGTTAAGAAGATGCAAGAATTTAAAATTGTTACCAAAAGGTTTAAAAGTTTATCATGATTTATATATATCAATGTCATCTATGGAACATTATTCAGATGATGAAATAAGAGAAATGATTAAGCCTGGATTTATAAAAGGAGAAATATATGGATCTATTAAAAAACAATTGAGATAATGGAAAAAGAAACACTAAAAAAGATATTTGAATTCCTTGAAGAAAATGGTGAGCATAATGCACCAATATTATGGAAACTTAAAAACAATATACCATTAATAGATGAAGATTTAATTGTTAAAGGTAATTTGGATTTATCATATACAAACATAACCTCACTACCAGAAGGATTAAGAGTTGATGGTAATTTAAATCTTATAGGTTTAGATATAAAATCATTACCAGAAGGTTTAAAAGTTGATGGTAATTTAGATTTAAATGGTTGTAAAAATATAGAATTACTGCCAGATGGACTAAAAGTTGGGGGTTGGTTGGATTTAGAAAATACATCAATAACTTCATTACCAAAAGGGTTGGAAGTTCATGGAGATTTATATAGAAAAAATACAGAATTAGAAAAATATTCAGATTATGAATTACATAATATGATTAAACCTGGGTATATTCAAGGTAAAATATATAGATAATGGAAAAAGAAACACTAAAAAAAATACTTGATTTTCTTAAACAGAATGAGAATAGAAATATTCCAATTGCTTGGAAATTAATAAATAATGAACCATTAACAGAAAAGGAATTAACTATTGATCGTGATTTGGATTTAAAAGGTTCAACTATAAAATCCTTACCAGAATATTTAAATATTAAAGATGATTTGGATTTATCTCGCACAAAAATAACCTCATTACCAAAAGGATTAAAAGTTGGTGAAAATTTATATATTAAAAACAGCCCATTAACTAAATATTCAGATTATGAAATAATAAAAATGATTGCGCCTGGATATATTCAAGGTAAAATAGATAGAAGTTGGTAAATTATGGAAAAAGAAACACTAAAAAACATATTCAATTTTCTTGAAGAAAATGAAAGACATCAAACTCCATTTTTGTGGAAATGGGTAAATAATATACCATTAACAGAAAAAGATTTAAATATTGAAGGTGAATTGGATTTAACAAACACAGATATTAAATCATTACCAGATGGATTGAAAGTTGCTGGGAATTTGATTTTAACTGAAACAGATATGAGATTATTACCAGAAAGATTGGAAGTTGCTGGTAATTTATATTTGGATCATAGTTTTATAAAATCATTACCAAAGGGCTTGAAGGTTGGTGGTGATTTGAGTATTGAAGCCACTTACATAGCCTCATTACCAAGAGGCTTACAAGTTGGTGGTGATTTATATTTGAATGATAGTAAATTACTTAATAATATAGATTATAATGATAGTAATGAATTAAGGGATATTGTAAAAAAAATGGTTGAACCTGGTTTTATTAAAGGTAATGTAATTTTTGATGAAGAAGGTGAGAATTGGCTTAAATCAGACATGTAATGGAAAAAGAAACACTAAAAAAGATATTTGATTTTCTTGAAGAAAATGATAATAAAAGAAAACCACTTATGTGGAAATTAAAAAACAATATACCAATAACAGAAAAAGATGATTTGATTGTTAAAGGTAGTTTGGATTTATCTAGTTCAAACATAACCTCACTACCAAAAGGTTTGGAAGTTAAAGGTAGTTTAAGTTTATATGAATCAGAAATAATCTCCTTACCAGAAGGCTTGAAGGTTGGGGGTGATTTAGATTTAAGAAATTCATATATAGAAAGTTTACCAGAAGGATTGGAAGTTGGGGATGAATTGGATTTAGCATATACATACATAACATCACTACCAAAAGGCTTAAAAGTTGGGGGTCTTTTGATTATAATTGAGAGTGATTTATTAAAATATTCAGATAAAGAAATAAGAAAAATGATTGAACCTGGGTATATTAAAGGGAAAATAATTAGAGAATATTATAGATAATTTACTATATTTACACAAAAAAACATGGACAAAGAACTTTTAAAAGAAATATTATCAATCCCCTCCTATTCAGGCAAAGAAACAAAATTGGTTAATTTTATTACCAGTTATTTAGATGCTAACAATATCAAATACACATTAGATGAAATGAAAAACATTTATTGTGTAAAAGGTGAAGCGGAGTATTATCCTTGTGTCGTAGCACACACAGATACTGTCCATAACAACACTTTTATAGATGTTAGAACTGAACTTAAACCAAACTCCAAAAGAGTCTTAAAAGAGGCGTATAAGGGTTATGATGTAAAAGGAAACCCAACAGGAATTGGTGGTGATGATAAGGCTGGAGTATTTGCTTGTCTTACTTTATTAAAGGAATTACCAGTAATAAAAGCGGCCTTTTTTGTTTCAGAAGAAATTGGTTGCGTGGGATCGTTAAAAGCCAATGCAAATTTTTTCCTAGATGTGGGTTATGCAATTCAATTTGATGCCCCCTTTGATTGGATGGTAAGTGAAATATCTTCTGGGGTTAGATTATTTGACAGAGATAGCAAGTTCTTCACAAAGATAGATAAGGTATTAACTGAAAACACAAATCCCCAATATCAATCACATCCATATACTGATATATTTGCCTTAAAGAAATTATTTGATTTTAGTTGTGTTAATATATCAATAGGATATTATGATTATCATACAAATGATGAATATGTTGTTTTAGAAGATGTGGAGAAAGGAATTAAAATGGGCAGAGAAATGATAGAAAGTTTGGGATGTGAAAAATATTACAAAAAATATAAACCATTAAGAATATTAGGATAAAAAGAAATGGGGGTCAATAACCCCCATTTTTGTTTAGTTTAGAATAACATTTTCATCTTTTGTGGTTAATTGGTATTTACCCCCTTCTTTAACCACATCATTTAATACTTCATCAGAAATTAAATCTTCAATTTTATCTTGAATTGCTCGTTTAATTGGCCTTGCACCATAAGTTTCATCAAACCCAATTTTTGATATTAAATCAACAACACTATCATCATAAGTGAAATTGTATTTTGATTCTTTTAATCTATCAATCAACTTATCAAGTTCAATTCTTGTGATTTTCTTAACATTGTCATCATTTAATGTATTGAATACAACTGTATCATCAATACGATTTAAGAATTCTGGTGAGAAAAACTTTTTAAGTTCAGCCATTAGCATAGATTTTTTTGCTTCTTCATTGCCATATTTTGAACTAGTGAAACTAATACCTGTGCCAAAGTCAGAGAATTTCTTAATACCCAAGTTTGATGTTAAAATGATTATGGTATTTTTAAAATTAATTGTTTTTCCCATAGCATCAGTAAGATGACCATCATCCAGAATTTGCAATAATAAATGGAATACATCTTTATGTGCTTTTTCTATCTCATCAAATAAGATAACAGAATAAGGATTGTTTTTAACTTTTTCAGTTAATTGACCACCTTCATCATGTGATACATATCCCGGAGGAGAACCAATTAACCTTGATATGGTATGCTTTTCTTGGTATTCACTCATATCAACACGAATTAGTGATTTTTCATCCCCAAACAATTGTTTTGCAAGTTGTTTTGCCAGATGCGTTTTTCCAACACCTGTGGATCCTAAACAAATAAAACTACCAATTGGTCGGTTGGGGTCTTTTATGTTTAATCTATTCCTCTTAATTGCTTTAACAATTGAATCAACTGCTTGGTCTTGTCCAATAACTTTATCTTTAATCTTTTTATCAATATTGATGAGTTTTTGCTTTTCATCAAGATTTAATTGTTCCATTGGGATGTTTGTCATAATTGAAACAACAGAATAAACATCTTCTGAATCAATGGTTCTTTTATTTTTAATGCTATCTTCTTCAAACTTTTTTGTTTCAGCATCAAGTTTGGTCAATAGTTTTAATTCCTTATCCCTAATTTCAGCCGCCAATTCATATTCTTGGTTGATAACAACTCTTGTTTTTTCTTGTTTTAATTCTGCAATTTTTTCTTTTAACTTTTTAACTGATTCTGGAATTTTAACTTCAACTTGTTGTCTTGCACCAACTTCATCAATCACATCAAATGCTTTATCTGGGAATGCTCTGTCTGTAATGTATCTATCTGCTAATCTGACACATAATTCAATTATCTCATCACTATATATTGATTTATGAAATGATTCATATTTATCAATAGATTGTTTAACAATTTTAATTGTTTCACTAATTGATGGTTGGTCTAATTTAATTTTTTGAAACCTCCTTGCTAAAGCACCATCTTTCTCAATTGATTTTTTGTATTCATCAAATGTTGTTGCACCAATACATTGAATATCCCCAGATGCTAATGCTGGTTTAAATATATTTGCACCATCCATAGAATTTGAAGAATTACCAGAGCCAATTAATGTGTGAATTTCATCAATAAAAACAACCACATTTGGGTTTGATGTTAATTCATCAATAATAACTTTCATTCTTTCTTCAAACTGACCCCTATATTTGGTTCCAGCAACAACGGATGTTAAATCCAAATTAACAATTCTTTTGTTCAATAAATTTTGTGGACCTTCACCTTTTGAAATCATTAAAGCAACACCTTCAATTAGGTTAGTTTTACCACAACCAGGATCACCTAGTATTAGGGGATTATTCTTCTTACGCCTTGATAAGATTTGAGCCAATCGCTTAACCTCTTTTTCTCTACCAATTGACATATCCAACTTTCCCATTTCAGCCAATTTAGATAAATCTCTACTGAAATTATCTAAAACAGGCGTTTTTGAACCAGTAGTATTTTTCTTACCTCTGGTTGTTTTTTCATCATCAAAGAAATCAACGTTCATATCTTATTGTTTTTTTATAAATATGCTACAAATTTTATACTAATCAAATAGTTTTGACAAATTGTCTTATAATTTCATTATATTATGACAAATTGTCTTATTATTATATTTATAACTGACATTTTGTCATATAAAAATATATTGGCATTAAATTTGACTTTCTCATAAAAAAAATAAACATTTATAAAAAATCAAAATTATGAAAGACAGAGATTATTTAGTAGAGTTATTATTTGGATTGTCAAATCCATTTGGACCGTCAAGTTCATTTGGGTTTACATCAGATTCCACTTATGGTCCTTATGGGGTTAATCGTAGCACCTATGATAATGATTACACTATTGATGAAACAAAAGATGGTACTTATGTATCCTTTGACGTACCTGGTTTTACCAGAGATAATCTTGAAATATCTGTAGAAGATAGGGTAGTCAAAATTAAAGGTGAAAGGGTTGTCAATAAGAAAGGCGAAGTTAAGAAAATACTTCACAAATACAAAGTTGATAGTAACTTTAATGAATCAAATATTGAAGCAACAGTATCAAATGGTATTTTAACATTATTCTTGCCAAATTATATTGCTAAACCTAAAAAAACAATAACAATTAACTAATGACAAAAGTAAAAATTGAAACAGCAAAAGGAGTTATGATTGCTGAATTGTATGATAACGAAACTCCAATTACAGTTGATAATTTCAAAAAATTAATCAGCAAAGGATTTTATAATGGATTAAATTTCCATAGAGTAATTCCCAACTTTATGATACAAGGTGGTTGCCCAAATGGTGTTGGAAATGGGGGTCCAGGATATAATATTAAGTGTGAGGTTAATGCGGATAAGCAATACCACGATAGGGGTGTATTGAGTATGGCTCATGCTGGTAGGGATACCGGTGGATCACAATTCTTTATATGTCATAATAGGCAAGGTGTTGCCCATTTAGATGGAAATCACACATGTTTTGGCAAGGTGGTTGATGGCTTGGATGTCATTGATTCAATTAGCCAAGGTGATTTAATAAATAGTATTTCAATAATTTAACAAAGATGAAAAATTTTCTATTATTTTTGGGTTTAATATCCATTTTTTCTTGTGAAAAAGAAGTTGCGCAAACAAAAGATGTTGTGAAAGCAAAGCAAATAAATGCTGTTATTTTAACAATTGATTCTATAACAAAATATTCTAGCATAAATGAAGATTGGTTTTCAATTGCCTCAAATAAATCTTATAATGTTTCAACTGAATTTTTTAATAATGATTCATTGGGTAATATCACCAACTTAACAAATATGATAATTGATAGTAATTATACTATTGAGTATAAACTATATCCATCAACCAAAAGTAATATAACTATTCTGGATAAGAATAAAATTGGAAATAATTTGGGATTACTTTTCAATATAAAGACAACAACACCTGAATTTGGTTTTATGGATGTTAAAGTTTGTAACAATAAATGTGAATCTATTTTCAAATATCAATATTCATTTATTGTAGCAACACCTTAATATTATTTAAGTGTATTTTTCCATTACACCCCCATTCTTAATTAGTCTGGGGGTTTTTTCATTTTGGTATATTTATATATAAAAATTATATTATGGGTATTACAAAAGAAATTATAAGTGGAACTAAAATCATTAATGAGATTAAATCTAGTAATATTAAGAAGAGTGAATATGACTTAAATACAAAAAAGTTATTGATTACATTCAATAATGATATTATGTATGAGTATGATGATGTTCCGCATAAATTATATACTCAATTTAGATTATCAGAATCTCAAGGTAAGTTTTTTAGCACAAATATTGCTAAAAGTTTTAAATATGTTAAAAAATGAAAGATAATATAATTCAAAGTTTTGTTGTTAAAGATACATTGAATCCCAAGGTCTGGGAAACCCCAAATGATATAAAAAAAGCAAAAATTAAATCTGAAATTAAAAAGGGTTTATTGGATATTGCAAAAGAATTTATTGAATTTCTGGATGAAGAAGTCTTTATTGAGGACATTATATTAACTGGTTCAATATCCAATTATAATTGGTCAGAATATTCTGATTTTGATTTACATATTGTTATTGATTTGGATCAATTTGATGATGAGGGTGAAATATATTTAAAATTATTTTCAGCAAAGAAATTAATATTTAATGAAAAACATAATTTAACCATAAAAGGTTATGATGTTGAGGTTTATCCACAAGATTCAAAAGATAAACATTCAGGTGAAGGCCAATATTCATTAATGAATAGTGAATGGGTTGTTATCCCCAAAAAAGAAAAACCACCAGTTAATAAAGCAAAATTAAAGTTAAAAATTGACCATTGGGTTGGGGTTGTTAAAAAAACCTTAACAGATGCAGATAAGTCTTCATTAAAAGTTGCAAAAAGTAATATAAAAAAATTAACAGATAAATTAAGGAAGTTTAGACAAGGTGGATTGGAAAAGGGAGGTGAATTTTCAAATGAAAATTTGGTTTATAAGTATTTAAGGCGAAGTGGGTTATTAGATAAGGTGTTTAATTATCAATATAAGAAAAGAACCAAAGAGTTATCAATTGAAAATGAAATTTATTAAATTTTATTTTTGCTATACTAATATTTAATATATTTGATATATTTATATATAAAATAAAAAAATGGCAGTAATTAGTGCAAACACATTTTATGAATATACCACAGGTATGTTGGGGTTTTTTAATGGAAACCCTCTAACCGGAACAACACGAGTACCACATCCACAAGCAGTTGTTATAAATACAACAGGAGGAACTGATACAATTATTGAAATGTCAGCAGTTGCATTAGGTGGAATAAATGGTTTAAATAATTAAAAAAAGTATAAAAATGAGTAAATTAAAACCAATTGGTAGCGAAAAACTACAAGGTAGTGCAAAGGTAAATAGAATTTTAGAAATTGCTATGTATAAGGAAGTTGATAGACAAAATATCAATGAAACTAGCTCAAAAGAATATGACATAAATTTACCTGATGGTAATAAATATTTTATTATTAAGGAAAAGGTTGGATATATAATCAAAAGAGGATTAACTGAATCAACATTGGATTATATTGAACCAATGAAAAATAGAACATACTATAGATCATATTCACAAGCATTAAAGAAATTAAATTTAATCACCAAAGAACTAAATGAACTTTACAATAATCCAAACGGAATTTCATTATTTGGTGAGCAGAAAAAATATACATTAAAAACACCAAAACCAGCGCAACCAGACAATGAAATGGGTGATATGCCAGCACCCCCACCAGAGCCACCAGCTGTTCCAAATCCAGAACTTCCACCATCTCCATTAGAAGGCGGTGAAGGTCAAATGCCAGATATGGAAGAACCTGGAATGGAAGGTATGGATGATATGGGGGGTGAAATGCCTGATATGGATATGGAGGATGAACCTATGGAACCAAAACAAGGCAAAGGTGATGAGGAGGTTACATTTAAAACAATCCAAAAACTAACAGGAAGATTAACACAGAAAATTAGAACTCTTGAGAATGAAGAAGGTTTAACATCTGAAGAAATTAAGTATGTTATTAATATGGTTATATCATCTTTAAATATTGACATTCTTGATGAGGAAGATATTGATGACATCATTTCAAAATTTGAAGGTGGTGAAGAAGAGGGTGATATGGAAGGAATGCCAGATATGGGTGATGAAATGCCTGATATGGAAGGAATGCCAGATATGGATGCTATGCCTCAAGATGGTGCTATGCCAGATATGGGTGCTATGCCTCAAGGTGGGGGTGAAGAATATGCTCCAAAAAAGAGATATGCAGAATCAAAAGTTGATAGAATTATTTCAAATTATTTTGAATTAAGCCCACAAGAGAAAGTATTATCAGAACAGAAGAAAAGAAAATTAGAAAAATCACTAAATGAAAATTTAAAATCAATTAAAATTTTATCTGAAACAGAAAAGCAATATTCTGTAGCAAATGATTTCTTAAATAAATTTAAGAGATTTAATGTTATGGGTAAGACTAACTTGGGTAATATTATGTTGAAATTAAATGAAAATACTGTAAAAATAACAAAAAGAGGAGAAATTATAAAATGAATAGACTAATTTTCATAAATTCTTTGGGTATCAATTATAAAGGTGATTTCATATATGAGTTTATCTTTTCATCTTCTGACTCAGTCTGGGGGGAGAGTTGGGAAGCAAAGCCTGCCAATGGATATCCAAAACCACCTGAATTAAAATATATAACAAAAGTTGGACAGTTGACAACAGAAGATGTATCATTGTATTTAATACAAAATTCAGATTATTTCTCTATGATTGATTTTGTTGATGGTGTTATAGCATTAGGATGGGAGGTTAATGAAGATGTGAAAAATAGATTGGTATTTAAGTTTGGTGAAACTGAACAAGAATTAAAAAATAAACTATATGAGAGAGATTTAATATTACAATTTGAAAAAACCATAGTATATGAAAATTAATAAAAAAGTAATAACATTGTTAGAAGAAGGTTTTTCTATGAATACATTAAGGAATATGAGTGATAATAACATAAATTATTTATATTCAAAATTAGTGACAGAGCAAACTACATCAACCAAGGGTGAGATTAAAACTAAAAATGAAACAAAGGCAATGCAATTAGCTGCTAAAGGTTATAATGTTAGACTTGAGAAAAAGGAAATGGGTGAGGCAAAGAAAAAATCTCAAACAAAAAATCCTTTTGCAATTTGTACAGCACAATTAAAAAAGGAATTTGGCACATCTGAAAGAAGTGAGTGGTCAAAAACTCAAATGAAAAAATACGAAAGATGTGTTATGGATATTAAGGGTCAATCCAAGAAAAGTATGAAAGAAGCAAATATGGTTGATTCGTTTATTGAAGCCCAAATGAGTAAAATGGTTGAATCACATTTAAATCCCAAGATTACAAAAAAAGATTTGTTAATACATTTAAGAGAACAAGATGCCCCAACTACTAAGCCAGTTGTGAAACCAGCAAAACCAACTACAAAGCCAACAAGGAGAGATAATCCATTCATCAACCCAAATCCAAAAGTTAATCCAGATCCAAAAGCAAATACTGAAACAAAGCCAGTTGTTAAACCAGCAAAACCAACTACAAAACCAACAAGGAGAGATAACCCATTTATTAACCCAAACCCAAAAGTTAATCCAGACCCAAAAGCAATTTCACCTGAAAAGGCAAAAAATGCTATTATAGATAACATTATGCAATTACTAAATTTTGAAAACTAATGAAGGATATTAACAAATTAATAAAAAGAAAACTAAAAGAGCAATTAGATTATAGTGGTTCTGAAAGAATGGATCCAAGACTTGAAAAGAAGTTGGCTGATCCTAATAGTATGTTTGCTAAAAACCCTGCATTTAAGAGGGGTGCTGCTGATGTTCAAAAATTATATAGTGATTCATTTAATGAATTGGTTGAAAAGGTTAGAAATATGACTGGCAAGGATGATTTGACACCAAATGAATTGGCTAGTGTAATATCAAGCACTATGATGAGAAATGTTCAAGCAATTCAACAGATTGAACAGTCAAATAGTGATGAATTAGTAGAGTTAGCAATTGAAGGAACATTAAATGAAATGGAAATTTCTGATGATACATTTATAATCAGAGCAACATTAGATATGCCAGGTAATGATGTTGTGGGAAAAATGAAAAAGCAAAAAGAGGAAATAGAGGATGAATTAACTTTTGAGGAACAAGAGGTGCTGGATGATGAAGTATTTAAAAGAGATATCATTAATGCTTTAATTGGTGGAACAGGTAAAAAAGTTCAATACATTTATGAAAAGCCAGAAATAAAAGCAAGATTAGATGAAATTAATCCAAGATTATATCAACTATATAAATCAACATTACCATTAATTGACCTTCATTTTTATTATTTAAATGAAAGTTTTATGGATGCTGCTAGTAGTGGTGGTGGTGTTGCTGGTGCTGTTGAAGTTGATGATGAAGAAGATGAGGAAACAAATGACTTAAAAACTGTTATAAATGCTGCTGGATTTATTTTTCCAGTTCTATGCCATGAAATAGGTAAGGGAGTTCAAGAAGCATTAGCAAGACAAGGCTACCCATCTGACACTAATATGGCTAATATGACATTAGGTCAAGCAGATACATTAAGAGCAGAAACAGAAGGTTTAAGAATTGGTCCTGCCATCTTAAAGAAGATAAGAAATATTTTACCAATGGATGTATTGGATAAATCAGATGTTGGATTAATTAATTTCTTTTTTGTTGAATTGTATAAAATACCTGCAAAAGAGTTTCTTAACCTAATGAAATATGTTATATCAAATAATCCTAGTGATAATTCATATGCTCAAAATGAATTTAAAGATTTAGTTGCTGCTGCAAGAGAAGGTAAGCAAAGATATCTTGATTATTTAATGAGTCAGTTTGATGATGGTGGTTTAGGTGACCAAGATGATGATGATACAAATACCCCAGATACTACATATTCTGGTGGCAAACAAATTACAAATTTTGACCCAAATGATTATGTGGATGTCAGTTTACCTGAATTACTTAAAAATTTGAGAGATGCAAATATGTTAAATTAATTTTTATTTTTTCATAGAATTAACCCCCATTCTTAATTAGTTTGGGGGTTTTTTTGTTTTGTATGTATTTATAGGAAAAACAAAATATGACAAGAGATCAAGTATTGATTGAATCTGCCAAGTGCATAAAAAGTACACCATATTGTTTAAAGACATATCTACAGACATATGACAATACAGCAAAGAAATATGTTCCATTAGATTTATTCCCAGACCAAGTTAAATTGATTGAGGATTTTGATTTATATAATGAAAATATAGCATTAAAATATAGGCAAGCAGGGGTTTCTACTGTAACGGCAGCATGGATATCAAAAAAGTTGGCATTTGCAAATAGGAGTAAACCTGAAAAGATATTGATTATTGCAAATAAGTTGGATACAGCAGTGGAAATGGCAAATAAGGTTAGACATTTTACAGAACAATGGCCTAATTGGGTTGGTATTGGTTTTTCATCTGAAAAAAATTCAGCAAGGCATTTTAAATTAAATAATGATTGTGAGGTTAAGGCAGTTGCAACATCAAAAGATGCATTAAGGGGTTATACACCAACCACGCTAATATTTGATGAGGCAGCCTATATTGATGCTGACCCCGACTTCTGGGCAGCCTCTATGGCTTCACTTTCAACCGGGGGTAAGGTTGTTGTAATATCAACACCAAATGGTTATGATAGAATATATTATGAAATATATGACCAAGCATTGCGTAATATGAATGAGTTCAAGATTACTGAAATGGTTTGGTTTAGGGATCCAAGATATACAAAAGATTTGTATATGGTGAAGACAAAAGATATGATTCATTATCTTTTAAATAAAGAAGAATACACCAATGATGATATAATAGATTTATCAAATGAGAATTCATATGAAAGAGACCATCAGAGAGTTATTGAATATATTGAAGAAGGTTATAAGCCATGTTCATCTTGGTATGAGGGTATGGTTAAAAAACTCAAATATGATAAGAGAAAGGTATCACAAGAGATTGAAAGTAATTTCTTGGGGTCTGGTGATAATGTATTTGATTCAGAATTATTAACAAATATCTTAAAGAACCAATTGGCAAACCCCATATCAAAATTGATGGGAAATAGTTTATGGATGTTTAAAGAACCAGAGAATGGCCATAGATATGTTGCAGGTGTTGATGTATCTAGGGGTGATTCAGAAGATTTTTCAACCATTCAGATTATTGATTTTGATTCACAAGAACAAGTTTTGGAATATGTTGGCAAAATACCCCCAGACATATTGGCTGAAGTTGTTTTCAAGTGGTGTTCATTATATAAGGCATTTGTTGTTGTGGATTTAACTGGTGGAATGGGGGTTGCAACGTCAAGGAAATTGCAAGAGATGAATTATCCAAGTTTGTATTATGATAATATTGATAATAGCAACAAATGGAAATATGATTTAAAGATGGCAGATAAAATTCCCGGAATAAATTTTAACAATAAAAGAGTTCAAATGATTGCCTCATTTGAGGAGGCATTAAGACATGATTTTAAAATTTATTCAAATAGACTATACAATGAGATGAATACGTTTATATATATAAATGGAAGACCTGATCACCAGAAGGGACATCACGATGATTGTATTATGGCAATTGCTATGGCTACATATGTTGCTGAAAAATCATTTCAAGTCTTGGAAAAGGTAACAAACCATACAAAAGCAATGATAAATTCTTGGAGTTCATTTAAAAACATATATACAGAACAATCTATGTTTTTTAACCCTATGATATCAAGTTCAACAGATAATGTAGCAAATAAACCAAATGTCAATGATTATCAAAAATATGGTTGGCTGTTTGGTGTTAAATAAATTATAAAAATATTATGAGCAATAATGAAAATCTAACAGTTTGGCAAAGGTTATCTTCCACTTTTGGTCCAAACTCACTTTTAAATCAAGATATTCCCACATATAAGTTTGATAAAAAAGAGTTGTTAAGAACTCAAAATAAGATTGAATTTGAGCGTGAAAAATTACAAGCACAGCAATCATTTTATTTATCAAATCAATGGGCAAAGATTGATAACCACTTATATACCCAAGCAGTATATTATGAACCAACAAGATTAGCATCTGTTTATGATTTCGAATCTATGGAGTATACTCCAGAAATTGGGGCAGCATTAGATATATATGCTGAAGAATCAACAACCGCAAATGAAGATGGTCATATGCTACAAATATATTCTGAATCAAAAAGAATTAAATCAGTACTAACTGATTTATTTAATAATGTTTTGGATATAAATACATCATTACCTATGTGGACTAGGAATTGTTGTAAGTTTGGTGATAATTTTGTCTATTTAAAGTTAGACCCAGAAAAAGGTATTGTTGGATGCAATCAATTACCAAATATTGAGATTGAAAGATTGGAACCGGGTAGTGCTGAAAAATCACCAAATTATGGTGAAATGTCATCAGAAAGTCAATCCCTTAAATTCAAGTGGAAAAATAAACAGATGGAATTTCAGCCTTGGGAAATAGCCCACTTTAGAATATTGGGAGATGATAGAAAATTACCTTATGGTACATCTTTATTGGAAAAAGCAAGGCGTATTTGGAAACAACTTTTATTGGCAGAAGATGCTATGTTAATATATAGAACATCAAGAGCCCCAGAACGTAGGGTATTTAAAGTGTTTGTTGGTAATATGGATGATAATGATGTTGAGGCATATGTACAACGTGTTGCAAATAAATTCAAGAGGGAGCAAATTGTTGATAGCAAAACAGGAAATGTTGATATGAGATATAATCAAATGGCTGTTGACCAAGATTATTTTGTTCCGGTTAGAGATCCAAGCCAAGGAAGTCCAATTGAAACTTTATCAGGTGCTGCAAATCTTGGAGAAATAGCAGATATTGAATACATTCAAATGAAATTGGTTACAGCATTAAGAATACCAAAAACATTCTTGGGTTTTGAAGATGTGGCTGGGGAAGGCAAGACATTAGCATTACAAGATATTAGATTTGCTAGAACAATAAATAGAATACAAAAATGTATGATTTCTGAATTGAATAAAATTGCTATTATACATTTATTCTTATTGGGGTTTGAAGATGAAATATCCAACTTTACATTAGGTTTAACAAATCCTTCTACACAATCTGATTTATTAAAAATTGATATATGGAAAGAAAAAATTGGATTATATCGTGATGCTGTGTCAGACCCCGGAACAGGGATTGCCCCAGTTTCAGCAACTTGGGCAAAGAAACATATTTTTGGATTTTCAGATGAAGAAATTAGATTGGATTTACAACAACAAAGAATTGAGAAAGCAGTTGGCGAGGAATTAAAACAAACACCTCTTATCATCAAGAAGACTGGTTTGTTTGACAATATTGATAAGTTATATGGATCAGTTTCAGGTGGAACACCAACAGCAGGTGCTGTACCACCACCAAATGATATGGGGGGAATGGATATGGGAGGCATGGATATGGGAGGTATGGATATGGGGGCACCACCGCCACCACCGCCACCACCAGGAGGGGGTGAAATGCCACCACCAGGAGAACCAGGTTTAGCACCAGAATCAAGATTAGACAATCTAAATATTTTGGTTGAAAATAATAAAATTAATGGGTCAAATTATTTTCCATTTGCAAAAGGTCAAAAATCTTTGGGGGATTTGGAAGATGAACTAAAAAAGTTATTAGGTTAATGGTATTTATATAAAAAAAGAAGTATGAAATTTGGTAAAGTAAAAACAATTATTGAAAATAATCTTTCTGAATCAGTGAAAGATAAAAAGATTTTTAAAGAAAATATCAAAAACTTTAAAAAACATATATTAAGTGATAAGAGTTTATCAAAATTATATGTATTATATGGGGATTTAACTAAACCAAGGGGTTTAAGTGAATCTGCCGCTAGGACATATTTGGATGAAGGTATTGATTGGGGTAAAAAACTTATAAGCAAATCAAAAATACCTGTAATATTAAATAAGGTTGATGAAAACCAATATGAAAATATTGATAAATTAATATATGAAACAACAAACAATCTTGATGAATTGGTTGTTATTAGGAGAAGTGTTTTAAAGGTTTTGATGCAGCCTATTGCCGTCAATGAGAACAAGGTGAACATACCAGTAAGTTCAATGGTTAAAGTTGTTAATAACAAGGTTAATGAATATATTAATTCTTTGAATGAGGAAACAAAAAAAGAAATATTATCCTTATTGAAGGAAGATAGAACTAAATTAAATACTGATTTCCTTTCCTTGAAAGAGGATACAGAAAAAAAACTATTTGAATTAACGTTAACTGAAACAAATATTGAGGTTAAGGAAAAACTATTAAAAGCTATTGAAAAAGTTAAATCTGATAAGTTTGATATATTGAATTATTATGAACTAAAATCATTAAATAAATCATTAAACGGATAATTTAATTTGATAATTGTATTGTTTTTGTTTATTTTTATGTAAACAATTAACAACAAATGAAGAATGGGAAAAAAATAAGGCTTAGATTATTTAACAATTTAAAGGTTTTTTATGGGACAATTGATTATGTTGAATTAAAATCAATATATATTAATATACAATCTTGGGTATGTCCCAAGGATGATTATAGCAATTGGAGGAAAATTGTATGCACCCAATCAAGGGATATTAAACACACAATATTGGACATTAATGATTTGGATTTATTTCACAAATCAACCATAGTTGATTTGGATATTAGGCATAGTGGTATATCCCTTGATAAAAAATCTTTTATGAATCTTGAAATAACATTATTTGTTAAGGATGGAGTATTATTCAAATCCAATGAATTAAAAGAATCTGTTAGGAAAATCATAAAAGAGATTTACAACAAAAACATTTCAAAAAACAAATATTTTGACTTTTTTATAACAAAAAAGGATTTATCTGTTTAAAACAAAATATTTTAATATTTATATATTAAAATACAATATGAAAGAATTAAGACTTCTTGAAGCAAATGAAATAGGGCATGGTATTCTAATTGAGATGGATGCTGGGTGGATTAATCCAAAAGATGATTTGAACCTTGATTTAATAAAAGAAAATAGGAAATTAGATTATAGCAAACCTTTTGAATTTTATGCTGTATTGCAAAAACATGATGTACCAAATAGAAATGGTAGAACATACCCTGAAAAGATATTAAAAAGGGAAGCAGAAAGATATAAAAAGATTATTGAAAAAGGTTTATCAACATCAGAATTAAACCACCCAGAATCATCCTTAATTGATTTAGATAGAGTTGCTCACTTAATAACAGATATTTGGTGGGACAGCAATATACTAATGGGTAAATTATTGCTATTAACCTCACCTGGCTTCCATGAGAGGGGCATAGTTTCAACCAAAGGAGATATTGCGGCAAACCTAATGAGGCAAGGAGTAAGCCTAGGAATTAGTTCTAGGGGGGTTGGATCGCTTAAAAAAGTTGGAGAGAAAAATGAGGTTCAAGATGATTTTGAATTGATTTGTTTTGATTTGGTTTCATCACCATCAACGCCTGGGGCATACCTATTCTCAAATAAGGAAGATAGGCATAAGTATGATGAGAAATTGGAAGAAGAAAAGAAAATTGACCCATCAAATAATATATTAAAATTAATGAATAAACTTGATAGTTATTTAAAATAAAATGGAAAAAGAAACATTAAAAAGAATATTTGATTTTATTGAGAAAAAAGAAAATATAAGAATGCCTTTTGCTTACAAAATTGCAATTAAGGAGCCATTTACAGAAGATGATTTGAATGTAAGAGGTGATTTGGGGTTAGGTCTTTCAAATATAACCTCATTACCAAAAGGGCTAAAAGTTGGGGGTAATTTGAATTTAGCTAGTTCAAGGCTAAGATCATTACCAGAAGGATTAGAAGTTGGTGGCTGGCTAAGTATTTCTGATACAAGTGTAAGTAAATTACCAAAAAGATTAAAAGTTGGTGGTTCTCTGGTTATATCTTATACAAGTATAGGAATACTACCAAAAGGATTGGAAGTTGGTGGAGTTATCTATGCAATAAATAGTCATATATTTAATATAGATGAAATACCAAAAGGTGTAATAACTGAAGGGATTGTAACTATCAACAAATTAATACTTAATTCAAGTTTAACAATAAGTAGTGTCTTGAATTTATCATATACAAACATAACCTCACTACCAAAAGGATTAAAAGTTGGTGGGGATTTAGTTTTAATAAATAATAAGATAAAATCATTACCAGAAGGATTGGAAGTTGGGGGTCGTTTGGAAATTGCTGGAACACCATTAGCAAAACTTTCAGATGATGATTTGAGAAAAATGGTTAAACCTGGTTTTATAAAAGGTCAAATAGGTAGAAAATGGAAGCAAACACATTAAAAAACATATTTAATTTCCTTGAAGGAAGTGAAAAAAAGTTCTCCATAAAATGGAAAATGATGAATAAAATCCCCTTTACTAAAGAACAATTATATGTCAAAGGTGATTTGGATTTACAAGGGGAAGACATAGAACAATTGCCAGCAGGGTTATATGTTAAACGTAATTTATTGTTAAATGCCACACCAATAAAAAAATTACCAAAAGGTTTAAGAGTTGGTGGTGATTTGCAGTTACAAGATTGTGAAAATTTAAAATCACTACCAAAAGATTTAAAAGTTCGGGGTAATATATGGCTTGGTGGCACACCATTAGGAAGAATGTCAGATGAGAAAATATTAAACATGGTAAAACCAGATGGCTATATAGGTAACATATATTAAAATGGAAAAAGAAACATTAAAAAGAATATTTGAATTTATTAAAGAAAACGGTAAACAAAATATACCATTATTTTGGAAATTGAAAAATGATATGCCATTGACTGAAGAAGATTTGACTTTTAAAGGTGATTTACATTTAGAACATTCACCAATAACCTCCTTACCAAAGGGTTTAAAAGTTGAGGGTGATTTGATGTTAACTGCTTCAAAAATAGCCTCATTACCAGATGATTTGCAAGTTGGAGGTGATTTAAACATAATTTTTTGTGAAGCAATAAACTCATTACCAAAAGGATTATATGTTGGCAAAAACATACAATTATATGCAAAAAAAATAGTTTCCATTGGTGAAGGATTGGTTGTTGATGGGGATTTAAACTTATTTAATAGCCAAATAAAATCATTACCAAAAGGAGTTAAAATTGGGGGAGAGTTAGGTTTAACCTTTACAAAAATAGAAACATTACCAAAAGGTTTGATAGTTAAAGGTGGTTTGGAAATTGCTGGAACACCATTAGAAAAATATTCAGATGATGAATTAAGAAGAATGGTTAAGCCTGGATTTATAAATGATCCAATAATTAGAAATTAGAAAAAATTAATTATTTTTCATTATTTTTACAAAAAAAATAACTATATTTACAGAAACAAATAAAAAACAATACCTATGGATGAAAAATTCTTTGTTGCCAGATTAACTTTTTCTCTACCTGATGAGAATACTGGTAAAATGAAAAAAGTAAGAGAAGAGAAATTAGTTAAAGGTTATTCTGTAACAGATGTGGAGGCAAAAGTTACTGAAAAGTATAAAAATTTCACACAAGAATGGAGAATAACTGCTGTGTCAGAATCAAAAATTGATGAAGTTTTCCAATAAAAACTAATTGTTTTTCTCTTAAACCCCTATCATAAATAATGTTAGGGGTTTTTTATTTTATAAAAAAATAGTGATAATCAGTAACTTTTTTGCTTTTCTGTATATTTATAATAAAAATAAATAAAAAATTATGCAATCTGAAAAAAACTTAGTAGAAGAAGCACTAATTCAAATGAAACAAATTGAAGATGTGCTTGCAGAAAACGCAAAAGGAATACTTGCTTCAACAATGAAGGAAGAAATCGAAGAATTAGTTAAAGAATCTTTAAATGAGCAAGCAGATATTGAAGATGATGAAACTGATTTAGATATGGATGATAGTGAATCTGATATGGAGGATGAAATGGATATGGAAGATGAAATGGATATGGAGGATGAAATGGATATGGAGGATGATATGGATATGGAAGATGAAATGGATATGGAAGATGATGTCATTGACATGAGGGGGGCTTCACAAAGTGAACTTTTAAAAGTATTTAAAGCAATGGATGATGAAGATGGTATAATTATATCAAAAGATGGTAGTGATATTTCATTAACTGATGATGGTGATGAATATTTAATAAGACTAGGTGAGCAAATAAGTGAATTTGGTGATGAGGACATGGAAGATGAGGATGAAATGGAAATGGATTATGAATATGATGATGAAATGGATATGGAAGATGAGGATGAAATGGAAATGGATTATGAATATGATGATGAAATGGATATGGAAGATGAGGATGAAATGGATATGGAAGATGATGATGAAATGGGTGAAATGTATGAAGATGACACTCAATCAACCATTGATAAAATTTTTGAAAAAACTAAAACTAAAAATTCTGACATTATTTATGAAATTGAAATAGATGAACAAATGGAAGATGAAGATGAATTTGATATGGAAGATGATATGGGTATGGAAAGTGATTTAAACAACATTGAAGTTGATTGTGATAATTTTTCAGTTAGTGATTTCATAGAAGAACACGGAATTACAGAGGCTGGAAAAATAATGAAAGTTTTAGAAACTAATGGATGTTTAGCAAGTAAAAGTGAAACATCTGAAAAATATGACTATTTAGGTGAAGCTAAAAAGGCTTCCAAATTTAAGTATAAGATGGCTAAAAATGGTTTTAATGAAAAAATGAAAGAGGGTCCTAAAAAAATAGGGACAGGAAAAGCCAAGTTTGACTATGATAAGTCTGCTGCAAATATTGATGGCAAGATGAAAAAAGTAACTCCTGGTAAAAAACAAGAAACCAAAGAAGCATCAAGAACTTATGGTATGGGAAGCAAAGCTGGTAGGGGTCTTAGAAAAGGCATTACACCAAATAGAAATTTGAATTTAGAGTCTTTAGAAGACCAAGTTTTAGAGTTAAAACAAAGAAATAGTGATTATAAAAAATCACTAAATATCTTTAGAGAGAAACTAAATGATGTTGCAGTTTTCAATGCCAATTTGGCATATGCAACAAGATTGTTCACTGAACACTCAACAACAAAAAAAGAAAAAATAAACATTTTAAGACGTTTTGACAACATTCAATCATTACAAGAATCAAAAAACTTATATAGTATTATCAATAATGAATTGTCAAAAGACTCAAATACGTCTTTAAATGAATCTGTTAATCGTAAGATTTCAAATGTTGCATCAACAGGTTCATCTGCTAACTTAATTGAATCCAAAACTTATGAAAATCCACAGTTTTTGAGGATGAAAGATTTAATGGGTAAATTAAGTTAATAAATAAAAAAAACAAATAAAAAAAATGGGAGCATTATTAGAATCAGGTCTTGTTGGTAATATTGGGTTGAAACACCTAAAAGTTATCAAAGAAGATACTATTAACAAATGGAATAAATTAGGATTCCTTGAAGGTCTTAAAGGCCACCTAAAAGAGAATGTTGCGCAGTTATATGAAAACCAAGCATCATATCTTATAAATGAAGCAGCTAGTACGGCTGATACTGGTGCATTTGAAACAGTTGTTTTCCCAATTGTAAGGAGAGTATTCTCTAAATTATTGGCAAATGATATTGTTTCTGTACAAGCAATGAACTTACCAATTGGTAAATTGTTCTTCTTTGTACCACAAATTCAATCATATGCTGCTAATAATAATCATTATCAGCCATATGGTGCACCAGGTAATGCATCTACAAACCCTCTTGATGGATATCATGATGGTAGTAGAAATCTATATGATAGATTTTATGAAGGTAATGAGCCAAGTTTGAACCCAGAAGGTCTTTATGATTATTCAAAAGGTCAATTTAGTGCTGTTACTACAACTGCAACTACTGTTACTTGGAGTGGTACTGGTTTAGTTAGTACAATTTTACCTATAGGTAACTATAGAAAAGTAATAGTAGCATTAACAGGATTTTTAAGTGATGGTGAGGGCAAACTTATTGGACCTGATGGACATCCAATGGATAATGAAAGTTTCTTAGCTGGATTATCAATTAGTGCAACAACAAATGGTATATTCTCTGGTATAACAGCAGCAGCTTATGGACTTACTAATCCATTATTATTTAGAGTTGTTACACAGAAATACGGAAAAGGTATTGTTGATTATGGTAGTGATAGAACATCAACATTCCCTAATGATAGAACTGGTGGTGGAAACTACAATGATTTATCAACACCAGAAGGTGTAATATATCTTGAAGTTGATTTACAAAAGCCAGCAACAGTTGGTGCTGATTCACTAGATGGTTATACAGGATATACAACAACAAGTACTGGGTCAACTACTGGTGCATTTACTGCAACTTATAGAATTTACAAAAATTTAGAATTTGAAGATAAAATTGGTGAGGTTTCTTTTGATTTACAATCAGTTACAGTTTCTGTTACAGAAAGAAAGTTAAGAGCACAATGGTCACCAGAAATGGCACAAGATGTTGCTGCATTCCATAACATTGATGCTGAAGCAGAATTAACTGCTTTATTATCAGAGCAAATTGCAGCTGAGATTGATAGAGAAATTTTAAGAGACCTTAGAAAAGGTGCTGCTTGGAATTTACGTTGGGATTATAATGGTTGGAAGAGATTGGGCTCACAAGCTATCCCTTACACTCAAAAAGACTGGAATCAAACATTAATCACATCAATCAATCAAGTATCTGCACAAATTCACAAAGCAACTTTGAGAGGTGGTGCAAACTGGATTGTTGTTTCTTCTGAGGTTAGTGCAATTTTTGATGATTTGGAATACTTCCACGTATCAAATGCTTCACCAGAGCAAGACCAATACAATATGGGTATTGAAAGAGTTGGAACATTAGCAGGTCGTTACCAAGTGTATCGTGATCCTTACTTCCCAGCAAACCAAGTGTTAATGGGACACAAAGGAACATCATTATTAGATACTGGTTATATCTATGCACCATATGTACCATTACAATTAACACCAACAATGTATAATCCATTCAACTTTACACCAATTAAAGGTATAATGACAAGATACGCTAAAAAACTAGTAAACAACCGTTTCTACGGTAGAATTACAGTTGATGGTGTTAGAACATTTGACTTACAAGAGTTGAGATAATCAATTTTATATTGATATAATAGGAAGGGTTGCAAGTTTTTGCAACCCTTTTTTCGTTTTAAATATGGGTCAAATATAAAATAAAATATGCTGGGTTGTTTTTTTAGTATAAAATGATTATATTTGTGGAGGATTATTTAAATAAATTAAAAATGGCTGAAAGACAAATACATGGATTTGAGTATGAACAATATTTAATTGAGAAAAATAATCTCTCTAAAGAGAATAGTTATACCAACAAATGGGATACATATGAAATATATAATGGAGTTAAATATCCTGTTTCTATTAAATGTATTGGATTTAATTCTAGTATTGATTTTGGTGATTTTAGAAGGCAGACAGAAGTGGATAGTAATTTTATTTTATATGTTGGGTTTTGGAAGGGTAAAAAAACTAATATAGTTGAAAACTATAAGGTTTTAATAACAAAAGATAATTGGGATGACTATTTTGGTAATAAAAATATTATCCAAGAAATGTTAGATGAAATGAAATGCATATCTAATAATCATTCTGATGACAATATGTGGAAACTTTTTAGAAAAAAGTATAAAGAGTTGTATGGTAAATCTATAATCTCTTTAAGGTTTAAAAGGGATCATAAAAAACAAAAAAGAATACAATGTGGTATTACTAAAAGTAATTTCATAAATGTAATTATTAAAAATAATTTTAAATTATAATATATGGCAAAAAATAAAAAGCACAAAAATGATAAATTTTATACAAAAAATAATATTGCTATTGAACTTATAAATTTAATAGATTTATCAAATTATGATTGTGTTATTGAACCAAGTGCAGGTAATGGTTCATTTTCTAAAAATATAAACCATAAAAATCTAATTGCCTTGGATATTGACCCAGAGGATGATATGGTTATTAAAATGGATTGGTTTGATTTTGAATATGATAAAAAAGGCAAAGTTTTAGTAATTGGTAATCCCCCCTTTGGCAATCAAGGATCATTGGTAGTTAAATTTTTTAAGAAATGTGATGAATTAAAAGTGGATACAATTGCATTTATTTTACCTAAATCTTTCAAAAAAGAAACATTAAAAAATAGAATACCAGATTTTTATCATTTAATCAAAGAGATTGATTTGGATGATAATTCATATATGCTACTTAATGAAGATTATTTAGTTCCTTCTATATTCCAAATATGGGAAAGAAAAGATGTAGTTAGAGAAAAGAATAAGTTAAAAATAAAATCAGATTTAATAAGTTTTGTTAAGCAATCTAATAATCCAGATTATTCATTTAGAAGAGTTGGTTTTTATTCAGGCACAGTGTATGATGAAATAAATGAAAAATCCCCTCAATCTCATTATTTCATAAAGTCAAGTTTAGAAGTTAAAGAATTTTTAAAGAATTATAAATGGGATCACAATAACACCACAGGTCCAAGAAGTATAGGTAAATCAGAAATAGTAAAAATTATTGAAAATAATATGCTTTAAATATATTTCAAAGTCAAATATGCTGGGTTGTTTTTTTGTTAAAATTGTTGTTGGTGAATAAAAATTTATATAATAAGATATTTATAATAAAACATTTATGAAAAATTTAATAAATCTATTAAGTGAAACTTTACTTTTAGAGAAAAAAATTGGCCAGATTTTATCAAAAATTGAGGTTATATTTAATTTTGATGTTATTACTACAACCCATTCATATGATCAAAAAACAAGAGATAACATTGAAGATTATAATGAAAAAATAATTAGTAATAATGAATTACTTTATTTTATTAATTTGTTTAAAAGAGATATTGCAGAGAATATAGCATATAATAAAATTGAACATAATGTGCCATTTATTATAAAATCTATTGAAAAAGAACTTGCTTGTGTAATTAGTCCTAAGTCTGAATATGGGTATGAATCATACTGGAAATTAGTTGTAGTTACTGTTTTTAGAGAAAGTTCAAAAAATAGATTAAGGGTTGGTCCTGACCAATTAGTTTTAGAAAAATAAAAGAGGGGGTTGTATCTAAATCGTTCTCTCCCCCCCCTCTCTATCCAAAGGAATCATTAATGATTGTATCTAAATCGTATCTCTTCACTAATGCTTATATGCACAAAATAGATTATAATTGCAAAATATAGAGGGGTTGTATCTAAATCGTTCTCTCCCACATCTAAGGAATTATGATTACTTGCACATAAATTGTTTTCCTTTGATAACAACACAAAGATACAAAATTATTTTTAATTCCAAAGTATTTTTTAAAAAAAAAGTATAAAAAATAAGCGTATCTATCTTTATATTTTAAATATGTTTGGTTGTTTTTTTAATATAAAATGCTTATATTTATAAAAATACGCAAATATGTCATTAATTCCTATTTACAAATGGACTGGGGGAAAGAGAAAGGAGATTAAACTTTTTGAAGAGTTTTATCCAGATTTTGTGAAAGAAAAAAAAGATTATAAGTTTGTTGAGCCCTTCTTTGGTGGTGGTGCCGTATATTGGAGTTTAAATTCTAATGACAATATCATAAATGATATTGATTATGATCTTATTAATTTTTTGAATGTATTGAAAAGTAATTCTAATGAGATAATCTCTATGGTTAAAACAATTTCAAATGAAATTAGTGTTATTTCAAATGAGGAGAAAAATAAAACAATAAGTATTTCTGAAGCAAAGAAGTTAAGGGGTTTAATATACTATGAATGGAGAAACAAAGATAGAAAAAATGGATTGACAAGTTTGAGCAGTATTGATAGGGCATTTAGGTTTTATTTAGTCAATCAACTATCTTTTAATGGTATGCGTAGATTTAATAGTCATGGCGAATTTAATATCCCATATGGTAATTACAAAGCATTTAATATAAATTTGCAGGATGAACATATTGAAAAATTGGCTAAAACACAAATTTTTTGTGATTCATATGAAAATATTATGATGAATAATGATACAGAAAATACATTCATTTTTATTGATCCACCATATACCAGAGAGTTTAAGGAATATTCACATAATAATAGTTTTGACAAAGATAGCCAGTTCAAACTTTTTGATATATTTAAAAATATAAAATTTGCAAAAGTTATGATTATAATAAATAAAGATGATTTCACCTATGATTTGTATAAGGATTATATTGTTTCAGAATATGATTTAAAATATTCAACAAATATTAAAAATAGATATGATAATAATGTCAAGCATTTGGTTATTACAAATTATTAAATATTTATTTTAAAAAAAACATGATAAATGAAGATTTAAGAGTTTGGTTTGGGGATAAGAAAAAACCAAAAGGTAGCAACCAGCCAAAAGGCCCCTGGGTTAATATATGTAGAAAAGATTCAAATGGCAAGCATCCGCCTTGTGGTAGAGAATCTGATGATAAGGGTGCTTATCCTAAATGTAGAGCAGCAGGTGTTGCTGGTAAGATGAGTGATGCTGAAAAGAAGTCAGCCTGTGCAAAGAAAAGAGCGGCTGAAAAAAAGAATCCAAAATCTGGAACCGGCAATAAACCAACTATGGTCACAAAAGAAAGTATATTAAGAATTATTAGTGAAATTTTAGATTAAGGATAAATATCACATAAATAAGCAATAACTTGAATTATCATACAAATAGATGACAATTCAAGTTATTATGCAAACAAGTGATAATCTAAAAGGCTTCAACCTTAATTAAAAAGTTATCTTTTAGATGATTTGATAACTCATAAAAGACATCAAATTTTGATTGCATCTTATCATCAAATTTGCTGAGAATATCAGTATGCACTTGATGATGGTTAATAAAAAACTTGAAAAGTTCATTTTCATAAATCATATGGATTTCTCTATCGTATATATTGATAAAGATATTCTCATCTGCAAGATAAATTAACCTTTCTGGCGATTTTGATGAATATGCAAGTTTAACATCTGGTTTGTCCAGAAGTTTAAAGATAATGTTTTTGTATCTAACTTCATCCTCTGTTGGTTCAGTTATTGCCAATATGTTTTCTTTAAACGAATCAATTAGGGGGGTCAACCAAGATTTAATGTTCATAGTTTTTTTATTACAAATATACTACAAGTTGAATTAAATAGCAAATTCTGTTTCATCCCAATCAGGATCCTCATTTAATATAATACCTTTAATATATCCAGGTTTAACCATTTTTTTTAATTGATTTTCAGTGTATTTGGTTAATTTTGTGTAAGTTATGTTTATCCCATCATCAACTTTCAATCCTTTTGGTAATGATTGTAATTTGTAACAATGATTTAAATATAATGTGCCATTAACTTTTAATCCTTCTGGTAGTGATTCAAGTTTTTCGCAACCATATAAATCCAAATCACCCCCAACTTTCAATCGTTCTGGTAATGATTTTATATTTGAATGCTGAAAAGATAAATCGCCCTCAACTTCCAAGTCTTCTGGTAGTGAAGTTATTTTTGAATAGTCTAAATTCAAATTGCCACTAACTTTTAATCCTTCTGGTAATGAAGTTATTTTAAAATTTGATAAATCCAAATCATCATCAACATTTAATTCATCTTTTGTTAATGGTGATCCATTTGTTATTTTCCATAAAAATGGAATTTTTGCACCATCTACCTTTTCAAGGAAAGATAGTATATTATTTAATGTTTCTTTTTCCATTATCTAAATATTGTTCCTTTTATAAATCCAGGTTTAATCATTTCTCGTAATTCCTCATCTGTGTATTTGCGTAATGGTGTTGGGCTAATAAACAAATTTCGTCCAACTTCCAATCCTTTTGGTAATGATGATATGTTAATACACCAATTTAAATCCAAATCCCCCCCAACTCTTAAACCTTCTGGCAAGGAGGTTATTTCTGATTCAAGCAAATTCAAATCCCCCTCAACTTCTAATCCTTCTGGCAATGATGTTATTTTTGAAAATTCCAAATCCAAATCACCCTTAACATTTAATTCTTCTTTTGTTAATGGTGATCCATTTGTTATTTTCCATAAAAATGGAATTTTTGCACCATCTACCTTTTCAAGAAAATATAATATATTCTTTAGCGTTCCTTTTTCCATTATCTTTCTATATTTCCAAGTATAAATCCTGGTTTAACCATTTTTCTTAATTCTTCATCTGAAAATTTTTCTAACCCAGACTTGTCAATGGCCAAATTACCATAAACCTCCAACCCTTTTGGTAATGAAGTTAAATTTTTGCAATGCATTAAATTTAACATTCTATTAACTTTTAATCCTTTTGGTAAAAATTCTATCATTGAATCCTCCAAAGATAATATACCAACTTCCATTCCTTCTGGTAATGATTCCAAATATGGGGTGGTATTTAAATTTAATTCACCTTCAATTTTCAATCCTTCTGGTAATGATTGTATTTGTGTATATGATAAATCCAAATCTAATTTAACTTTTAATCTTTTTGGTAATTTTCTTATTTCTGTATAATTTAAAACTAAATGCCCCCCAACTTCCAATCCTTCTGGCAATGATTTAATATCTGAATTTTGTAAAAACAAATCACCTTCAACATGTAAATTATCTGGTAATGTTTCTACCTTTGAATCTGATAAATTACAATCACCTTTAATATGTAAATCATCTTCTGTTAATGGATAACCACTTGACCATTTCCACATAAGTGGTGTATTCCTATTATCCTTCTTTTCAAGGAAATTAAATATCTTCTTTAATGTTTCTTTTTCCATTATCTATTTATTTTTCCTTGTATAAATCCAGGTTTAACCATTTCTCTTAATTGTTCATCTGTGTATTTTTTTAATGGTGCGTTTTTAATATACAAACCACCCCAAACTTTTAATCCTTTTGGTAGTGAAGTTATTTTTGAATAGTCTAAGAACAAATCCCCCCCAACAATTAAACCCTCTGGTAAAGAGGTTATTGGTGTTCCAAGTAACAACAAATCACCCCCAACTTTCAACCCTTCTGGCAATAAAGTTATTTTTGAAAACTCTAAATGCAAATCATCATCAATATTTAATTCATCTTCTGTTAATCGTAAACCATTTTTTATTTTCCAAACAATTGACATTTTTGAACCATCTACCTTTTCAATAAAAGATAATATATTCTTTATTGTTTCTTTTTCCATTATCTATCCTTTCTTCCATTTACCACCCAATTTCTTATACCTTTTTGCCGCAGCACCATTACAATATGCGCTTGGACATACCTTATACCTTGACCTTGCCCAACTCAAACATTGACTCCATAACTTGGGATTTGTTGGTTTATTCTTTTTTTCTTTTGCTTCTGTTATGTTCTGGTTATCCCTGTTTTCAAATTCATTCATCATAAAATCAAAAACTTGATCCAAGTTTTCTTTTGCAACTGTCACATGGTCATCAGCCCAATCATGCCCATTGTTCAACAATTCATTAATTTCATCAGGTTGAAATTCAAGCAATAATTCACATTGTCTTTTAATTTGTTTTAAGTTTCCAAAAAACATATAATTTTCTGTTGCTTGCTCATTTATTGCATTCTTAACAATTTTTTTAATTACTGGATGTATCATATCTTATTTTTTATTATAAATATCATTATTCTTTATTTTGTTTATGGTTCTCATATTTTGATTTTAATGGACTTTTTGTTTTAGCCTATTACTATGTCATCTTTATTAAAATCTGCTGTTGTGATTAAATTGTATGTGGTTATATCCTAATTATTCTACCTATACGCCCAGGTTTAACCATTTCTCTTAATTCAGCATTTGAAAATTTGTCTAAACTATCTTCAACACTTATGGCTAAATATCCATTAACTTCCAAGCCTTTTGGTAATCTTTCTATTGGTGTATCCATTATTGATAACCAAAGGTCAATTACTAACCCTTCTGGCAATGAAGTTATTTTTGTATTATGTAAATACAAAGAAGCGCCAATTTTAATATCATTTGGTATGTTTTTTATAATTG
>Ga0114968_10000472_pt1 | contig 30178 bp, 21 predicted proteins | sample M_130807_EF_Meta_FD_87020 | JGI IMG/M metagenome (GOLD analysis project Ga0114968, IMG submission 87020) | Freshwater microbial communities from Lake Montjoie, Canada to study carbon cycling - M_130807_EF_MetaG | ecosystem: Environmental > Aquatic > Freshwater > Lake | place: Lake Montjoie... | reverse complement strand
CCGTGTCTGGCCGCATAGGACCTCTTAGACTCTAAACAATCCTGTAGGGCCTTACAGAAGTCGTGGCCGATGGATAATGTAAGAATCGTGACCATCTGGACTGTCTTGTCTGCGCAGTTTTAGACCTGTGCGTAATCCCCGCAGAAAAAATTGAACACGCCGGCGGCGCCCACTATATGCGAACTATGACCTATTCTTACACGAAAAATGCAGAGGGTCTCTACGTGTGTCCTCACTGTAACTGTACCAAGAAGAATCAGAATACGATGCACTATCATCTGAAGACACACGAGACTCGTCTTCCGTATGAATGCAAGTTCTGTAAGAAGGGATTTCTGCACGCATCCACCTTGGACTTACATAATCGCGCACAACACAGCAGCGAGAACGAAAAACTCATGAAATGTAATGTGCCAGGTTGCGATTTCAAGGGCACACTGACGAAGGCGAATCTTCTGATACACTTTATCAGGAAGCACTGTGCAGAAGAGTCGCAGGCCGCACTGAATGTCTGTGACGCGGGACACACGTGCAAAATCTGCGAGAAGAACACAAAATCCTTGACCGCATATCACTATCATGCCATATCCTGTATCACGATACGGGATGTAGATATGGCAGGCCGTTTGAAGGAGTTGCAGGCACTTTAGAAGTCCCTCGGGAATTCCTTGCCCTCTCCATCGTGCCATTTCGTGCTCTCTGGGCGCCCAATGATTCTGTAGTACGGATTGAAGTCCTTCGCAGAATCGGAATCGTGGAAATGTTTCGTCATGTACGAAAACTCTTTTTCATATTGAAGAGGTACACCATCTAAGAATGCATGATTGCCGTTCGTTTCTCCGTCATACAGTCCGTGCAATTTATCGTAATGCTCCTTTGGAAAATGGAAAATGGTGTCAGCAACTCTTGGATTTCCACCAGGTGTGCGTTTCATTATCGTCCAGGTATTGAATGGGAACTGAACCGTAGGTGTGTCAGGATTGTATTCATTTATAAAGCGTTCCTTCAGAAACAAGTCCATACGCAAAATCAATAGGGCATCGTACGTATCTAAGGTGTCTTTCAGCATATCCAGCGAATCTTTTATGAGCATGTTCTGAGAGGCGAATTTCGTCGTGTGAAACCGTGAATCTTTCACGTGCGCCCCATACCACTCTAAGAGCTCTTTGTCATACTGTGTATTATAACTGTCAATGTATATGTCCACCTTGTAGCCGAGCGATTCTATGCGGCGTACTAGGGCCATATGTGTTGCGCAGGCCTCTTTTTGCTCATTATAGGATTCGGACTTGCCGTCGTCTCGACTATGTTGACTCCCCTTTCGGAACCCCTCTCCGCGTATTATAAGGGCGAGACTGTTTTGAGGAGGAGGCGGCTCCTCGTTCTGGAATCCTTCCGTGGAACTAAGGTAACATAACAGTAACAGGGCCGCTATAAGAAGTATTATATAATACGAAGAACGAATCTTCTTCATATTATATACTGTGAAAATGTCAAAGGAGTCTTAATCATCCTTTATAAAGGTCTGCGTGATTGTGAGCAGATTTTTCAGGTGATAGCCTAGTGCGCCGAAGCCCGCAATCAGAAGCAGCTCATACGCCGGACGCTCCGTTTTCTTTCCCAGGTAGCCAATATATATGAGCAGCGGCGCAATCACGCCTGCATGAAAGACGTTTATCCAGGCCGAGGATGACCTCGCCATAATCCGTATGGCGGCCTTGGCCCCGTGGTAAACCAGAAGAACGATGCCGAGGCCGAACAGGACATGATAGAGCCATTCGGGAGTCGCCGCACGCTGGAATCCGACGAATAAGAACATGGGAACAACAACCGCTATATGAAACACGGCGAGTAATAGGTGAGCGTCCATATCTGTTAATGGTTCCGTAAAATGTGGCCTAACGCAGACGCCGCATGCTCCAAGGCCCCCTCCATCCAGCATTGTTGGACACTGAAGGATTCGCCACACACGAACCACCCGGGCCTCTCCTTCGGGAATGGTCGACTAGCCCGACGACTTTCCACATGAGGGTCATACGTGCCGGGTCGCCAATAGGTGACTCCTTCAGGCCAAGGATAGGCTTTCACAAAGAGCGGGTCAGGAATGTTGCGGTCCCCAAACAGCACACGAAGGTCCTCAATCAACTTTTTTCCCAGTTTCGCTTCGCCATCTTGCTCGTCCAAAATGCGCATAAGAGGCTCCGCATCTTCCGAATCCGTATAGGAAATCTGTATGGACCCGTTTTCTACGCTCTGAGGTATGATGAATCGAGGTGCCTGGGCCGTGACGATTTTCGGTAAATTGTGGAACCACTGCTTCTTGTTCGTGCCCGGTGGAAACACCGCAAAGACACGTAGGAGCGGCCTCATGACGAGATGGCCGAGCGTGGTCCAGTCCTTGAATACGGCGAGTCGTTTTATGGCCTCTGACGGAAGCGCAAAGACGAACTTCGGGGCCTCCAGAACGACGTCAGGGCGACTTTCTCCTTCGGACGGCGCCCCTTTCTTGAAAACGGCGTGGGTCGTGTCCTGCATTTCCACGAGTTCGTGTTGTAGGAGCAGCGTCCCGCCCCGTTTCAAAAACTCGGCGCGCATTCTTGCGACCAGCTCCGAGAGACCCTCTTTGCACATCACATACTTTTCGTTCGGCCCGAACTCCTCTCGGAATACTCGGAGAGCCAGGTCCGCACGCAGAGTCGAGAACTCTGCACGATAGGGGTAACGATTCAGAAAGGTCTCTAGGGTCGCCGGTTTCACGAACCGCCTCAAAAGTGCACGAATCGTCGTTTGCCCCAGAACATCGGGAGGAAGACGCTCTAGAGGTTCCAAGAATATCGCACGGCATTCGTCAAATAGGGGGGGCTCTATGGGGTATGCGCCTGACTCTTTGTATTGGCTGGTCCCCTCTATAGGCACCGTCGTCAACCCGTACTTTTTGAGAAGTCCCATGAGAAGCTGGTGCTTCGTGGAAATCCTCGCACTCCCCTCTTCCCATTGATATTGGACGCCGTCCACGGTGCCCTTATAGGTGAATGCACGACCGCCGATGAACTTGTATTTGTCAACGAGGCAAATCCGCTTCTTCGGACCACGTTTTGCCAGTTCTACGGCCACGTATAGTCCCGCCATTCCAGCACCTATGATTACAGTATCATACGTGTCGGAACTCATCCTTATTCTTTGTTTAGAAAATCAGGCGACATCCTGACCACTCAGAAGTTTCGTGACATTCGCAAGAATCGTCTCCGTGTCCGTAGAGGAAAACCTGCCCAGAATCTTCTTGTTCTTTATGACAAGAAAGGTGGGAATGCTGCGAACCTCGCAATAGCCAGGGGTATAGTTGTTCTGGTCAATGTCGCACTTCAGCCACTGCACACCCTTCAGGCCCTCCTCCAGCTCCGCCGTGCGCACGGAGCGGCAAGGACCGCACCACGTCGCCGTGAAATAGACGACAGTGGCCTCAGGGGGCTCGGGAATCTCCTCCGTAGGCTCTGCACGACCAATGAGCACTTCGAACTCTGGTTGGCTCATTAAATACTTCATTCTATACCTAATAGTGGGCCCTATTGTTTAGACCGGATTAGGCCGAGGGCGATTCCGGTGACGGCAATAAGACCGAGTCCCTGTAGAAAGAGCGAGGACATGTCGTCCTCCTTTTTTCCGCCGCCTTCCTGTGCAGGGAGTCCGTCGAGAATTGTGGATAGTGAGGGGAGTTGTCCTTGCGCATTACCGCCGACAAGCGGTGCACCGCCAGTAACAGCCGCCGCAGCACCACCAGTAACAGCACCTTTCCCTGCAAACATGGTTGCAAACAAAGATGCAGCCAAAAGACCTCCACCCAGGTAGGAAATGTAATTTCCGATATTGGGATCCGAATCAGGTAGTATATATTTCAGCATCTGCCCAGACCCGGCGAATGCCGTAAATAGGACGTTCAGTTTCGTCAATGTCAATGTCCATTCTCCAGCCTTCCCCCCTGGATTACCTCCAGGCCCACCAAGCGGAATAAACGCAAAGTCGAGCATGGAATAATACCCGATTCCGTATCCTGTGGCCGCCTGTATCATATCGAAAATATACCATGGACCTAAGCCTGCTACCCAAAATAGCCAATTGCCTTGTATGGCAAGAGGCAAATACGGGAGTAGAACAATCATCAGTAAATAGGAAAGAGGCAGAGAGGCCGCTTTCATCATCGCAACTACGGGCTGATCAACCATATAGTGGTTGAGCCCAAGTTGTCCAATTCCGGGACAAACAGCCAGAAAGGTAAGAAGATTCCAGCCGGTCGATGACCCTGATTCAAACTTGATTCCTTGGGAAACTAGTTGAGCGATAAAATTAGTACCTGTCATCGTGCCACCTATTCCTGGAACACCTGGGACTAAAAGTGCCTCCATCCTATAACGCCCAACGAATATTTAGATCTTGAAAAGAAGCCCACCGAATCCGTTTACAATCCGTAAAACATTGTGATTCGTCGTATAGACTCGGATATGTGCATTGCCACGTTTGGGAACATATCTCGGGTCGTCCTGGTTGGTCAATGTGCCTGGAGGGTCCGGTCTGAGAGCAATCTGCAAATTCATCGAATCAATGCGGCTCGCATTTAAGGAGCCAGACGGCTGCAATTCCTCGGGGCGAATTGCGAACGAGTAGCAATAAATAAATGTGTCTGTCGGAACGTTCGTGTGATGCTGGTACGGCTGTACAAGTCGGAAATATCCGGCATCACGCACCTCAAATCGGTCATAGCCGTCCAACTGTATAAGCGCCTGTTGAAGCATATTGATTGTCGGATTACCGGCCTCTTTCAGAAAGGTCGATACCGGCGAATAGTTGAACCACTCGTTCACTGTACCCATACAGTCTCGTTGAATGACCCAGATGACCTCTCTGAGTGGGTGATTGAAATCGAGCGACACCGTTGCCGTAGTTGTCTTGTCAGGAATACTTATATTGGGCGTATACTGTATCTGCTCAATGAGATACTCGTGCGAATTGGAGACGAAACGGCGGCGCTCCTCTGTGTCCAAATTCACAAAGTCCCCGTACATACGGAATTCGATGATTTTTGCCACCTCGAGTTCGGGAGGATTGCCACAGGCCCCGCCGCTCTGACAGGCACTATCGTAGAATTTTATGAGTTGTGACAGGGGCCGGAGTTTCAAATTGATTCGTATAGGATGATACTGTAGTGCGAGGAGGGGCAGATACAGTCCAGGATTCTTGTTGAACCAGAACTGGAGAGGGATGTACAGTTTTACGGCCCCATATTGATACGTCGAGCCACCGATGGAAACGGAATTGTCGAGCACCGGCTGTGTAGACGGCGGTTCGACCCCGTTTGCATAATTGTACACCATATCATTAAATCCCGCTTGAACGCCCGGCTGTGTAGTTAGTTTCGACCATATGTGCATCCATTCTCCGGTCTGCTTGTCTATCTCCTGCTCTCCGATTTCTATCGAAACCTCCTCAATGATGGCGTGGCCGAGATTGGTGACATACGTCGCAGTATCATTCACATCTTTCACAATGTACGTCTTCGATGTCGCTGTAATATCTGTACTTCCCACCGTCTGTGAAATGCTGACAATGTACGTGCCCGTCCCACCACTGCCGCTTCCGACGCCTGTTATCCTCGTCAACGCCGTAACTCCGCCAGTGATTAGGTACATGCCGACAAGTATTGGAGCCGAGCCCGTAGCCATCGCCGTCACCGTGAGTGTAGTGCCGCTGATAGAGCCGGTGAAGGAGGCCGTAGTTGCATTCCCGTCAACGTCTACGAATGTTTTCTCCTTATACTTTACTTGCGGCAGTGTCAACTCGAGGAGGAGTGGTCCGAGCAAGTCACCTCGTCTCGGAATCACACATGTAAGTCTCTTTCCAAAATCGGGAGTGCCGTCAAAATAAATGGCCTGTGACTCTACGGAGAAATTCGTATAGCGCCGGTAAACCATTTTGAACCAGGTAATCTGGGGATTCCCTGTGAGAAACACATCCTGTTTCCCTTGTGCTACTAATTGTAATAGTCCGCCTCCTAGCGTCATTCTATACTTGCGCAGTATTTCTTTTGATGAAACGGGGGCGCATCAATAAAAACATAAATAATAGAAGATATGCCGACACCCGAGCAAACAGTAGATATATTTAATCAACTTCAATACACCTTTGATTCGAATACACAACTTCCGATTTCGTCGGGTCTTATTCAGGCCGCCGACGGGGCCGGTCTTCGTGTATGGGAGTCGATATTCCAGGTGATTAGTACACAGGGCGCCAACGAGAATTTCCCCCTGCCCTATCTTCCGTCCACTTTACAGGCCCTCTCCAATTCCACAGGAACAGGCCCTACCGGCGCCTACGGAGGCCTTTTCACGTGGGTAACGAACGGCCTGGTTGCGAATAATGGGTCCACGCTTACCAAGTCGAGTGGAGCCATCCAGGCGTGGGACGCAAACGCATATTCCGTAGAGGGATATCGGCAGGGGGCCTTCATAACATTCCAGACGCTGCAGACGACCGCATCCTGCTCTGCGGGCTTCAGTGAAAATCCGGGCTTAGCGACCTCATTTTCCAATATTCAATACGGGTATTTGTGCGGTGCTGCGAGCGACCTGTACGTCATGGAGAGCGGCGTCAATCGGAGCAGTATTGGGACCTATACATCCACGACGCAACTCGGCATATATTACGATGGCCAAACCGTCATATACTACAAAGACACGACCCCTGTGTATAGTACTCTTCGGTCTTACGGCGCAGCCCTCTATTTGGACGTGGCGATTCGTGACCCGGGTGCGACAGTGCGAAATATCCATTTTGCGCCTCTCGGTGGAATAGGGCCGACGGGCGTGCAAGGAGTGACAGGGCCGACAGGGTCCACGGGACCAACGGGACCAACTGGAGCAACGGGTGCATCCGGTGTGACTGGCCCAACAGGCAAGACTGGTTGGACAGGCCCCACAGGCAAGACAGGTCTCACTGGCGCAACTGGCCCTACGGGTCTTACGGGAACAACGGGGCCGACAGGACCAACGGGCCCAACAGGAGCAACTGGGCCTTCGATAAATACGTCGATATACATCCTAGGAAGCATAACGAATGCGAATCCCGTTTCAGGGCGATTCTCCACAGATGATGCGGATTTGTCAAACACGACAACCCTCAAACTGAACTCCATTGACTCCACGGGTGTCATAAAAAGTGGATTCTATTCCCGAATCGGCGTGGGGAGTTTGATACATCTTGTGAATATTGTTACGCTCGTGGAGGAAATCTATTCCGTGGATGCGGTGGGGAATTTTTTCACCTACTGGACATTCAATGTGACCTATTTGTCAGGGAACGTGGCTACACCCCCGATTGGGTCCGTGTTTAACGTGACATTCGACACGATTGGGGCAAAGGGAGACACGGGCCCTACGGGTATAATCGGTCAGACAGGCTGGACGGGCCCCACGGGTCTTCCTGGAACTGCAACCAATACGGGTGCGACGGGGCCAACGGGGTCAACGGGAGCAACGGGCTCCACTGGATCCACTGGAACCACAGGGCCTAGTGGGTACACGGGGCCAACGGGGCCGACCGGCTCAACAGGTAAGACGGGCTGGACGGGCTGGACAGGCTGGACAGGGCCGACTGGGCCAACTGGCTTAACAGGAATGACCGGACCCACTGGCCCCCTGTATTTCGGCAACACACTCCCAACGGCGGCCTATTCTCTGTCGGCCAGTCAAGCCGTCCTCTCGGGCGCATCGGCGACTATCGTGTTCAATACGTTTAATAGCACCTTTTCAAACGGGGCCATCACATCAACATACAATACGGCTGCAGGAACGCTCACGAACGGAACGTCGACCACGTTGTCCTATACGATAAGCGCGGTGCTCTACTCAACTGTGGCGGGAGCGAACATTGCAGAAATACGGCGTAATGGGACCAGCACGACCTATCGTTTCCCCTTTTCCACTACGGCTGTTGACGATGTGTACTCGTGTGAATTCAGTTGCGTTGTGGTCTCTAGGGCCGGCGATGTACTTACCGTCGTCTTTGTAAATGATGTCGGTGGTGATACCTATGTATCGGGTGGAGTGACATTTACACAAATGGACTATGTGCTTGGCGCAACGGGTTACACAGGGCCGACTGGACCGACAGGATGGACAGGGACGACAGGCTGGACTGGCTGGACAGGTTGGACGGGGCCGACAGGGCCGACAGGTGTCACAGGATGGACGGGGCCGGCTGGGCAGGCTACTATGACAGGTGCGACTGGCCCAACTGGCCTGACGGGCTGGACAGGACCAACAGGACGAACGGGCTGGACAGGTTGGACAGGACCGACTGGAACGACCGGGCCGACGGGCGCACCAGGCGATGCTGCAAATACGGGCGCAACAGGGCCAACGGGCCCAACGGGCGTAACAGGATGGACGGGGCCGACGGGGAGAGACGGGGCTGCTACAAATACGGGCGCCACAGGCTCGACGGGGCCCACAGGAGAAACGGGTCCGACTGGACCAACAGGCGCCACGGGTCTTCCTGGAACGGCAACCAATACGGGTGCAACGGGGTCGACGGGTTTCACAGGACCTACAGGCGTTACCGGGCCTACGGGCGTAACAGGGCCTACGGGCTTCACAGGACATACAGGACCAACAGGGAAATTCGGGCCTGCAGGTGTTACTGGATCTACAGGCCCGACAGGCTGGACGGGGCCAACTGGCGTAACAGGTAATACAGGCACGACCGGTTTCACAGGATGGACAGGCTGGACGGGCCCTACAGGTGTCACAGGAGCAACGGGGCCAACGGGGCCTACAGGCTTCACAGGGCCAACGGGTTCTACTGGACCAACTGGATCAACAGGGCCAACAGGAGCAACGGGCCCAACGGGCTCCACGGGACCAATGGGAATTGCTGGAACGGCGACCATGACCGGCGCAACGGGGCCAACAGGACCAACGGGCTTCACGGGCCCCATTACCTATTACATATTTGACGGTGGAGTGCCATCAACTTCTTATGCGGATGGGCCGGCGTTCAACTGCGGCGGGGCGGGAATCACAGGAAATACGGGGCCTTCTGGGGCCTATAATGGCGCAAACATCATCCTACAACTTCGGCATGCTGTTGCGTCCGCATGGTCGTCCGTCAATCCCGTTTTGGCCGTGGGTGAGCTCGGCTATGAGACGGATTCCGGGCAATTCAAGATTGGTATAGGCAGCACAGGATGGAATTCACTCGGATATGGTGGCCTCAACGGTCCTACAGGAAACACGGGGCCAACAGGAATGACTGGGCCGGTGCCGACAAACGTGAATTCTTTGACTGTCAATGGAACTCTGGCCGTCCAACAAATTCAGGAATACTCCAGCGCAATTACGGGAGCCTCGGGTGTCGTCGTGCATAACTGGCTCGCCGGCGGCATCTTTTATCACACAGGAATTGTTGCGAATTTCACCTGTAATATAACGAATCTCCCGACGACTCCCAATAGGAGTTATGTGGTCGTGCTCATTCTGCAGCAGGGGGCCTCAGCCTACTATGCGAGTGTCGTGCAGATTGGGGGTGTATCCCAGACAGTGAAATGGCCGAATGGTTTCATTTCGCCGGTGAATGCGAACAAGACGGAAGTGCAGTCGCTCACACTGTTTTATACGGGCTCAGCGTGGATAGTTTTGTCGCAATTAACAAGTTTCGGCTAGTTAGGAGGAGCATATGCCCCTATATATGAGTCTCGCAGGCCAATTCGGTTACGGGCGGTCTAGAGCACCCCCCTTTGATTCCATAGATTTCGCATCGTTTTCCAACTGGCACCGAACAAGCGCCTATGAGCTCACTTCATCGCTTCCCTCCTTTTATAACTACGCATTTGATGGGTCCCCTTCTACGATTAGCGACGGCGGATTCAACATGTGGAATGAGGGCAATGTCATCTCTCTTGGCACAACAACGGTGCCTTACGGAACAATTGGGAGCAACTATTTTGTGAGTGAGCCGAATGTGTGGCCGCAAGTCGCCCTCGCCTTTACGACGGGGGCGGCCGTATTGGAATGGAAGAACGGGGGAAATATTGGTATGGCCGGGTCGCCTTTCGGGTCCAATGCGAATTTTTCGGGGACATATACGACTCCGAATCAAGGTAGAGGCGGGTCCTATTGGGTAAATCAGAAGTACGGCCTGACGAATCCGACCATCTGTTATCTCTGGTTCACCATAACACAGCCGACGATAAATACGGTCGCAACTGGCTCCAACGATAGCAGGAGCACGGCGGACCCGCCCCTATACTCTTATACACAGTCGGTCTCTGTCACGGGGTCCAAAGTTATTCTGGGACAGATGCTTCTCTCTACCCGAAATTCCACGAGCTTTCCGAACGGCGATTTGATTTCGCAGGTGGCCGTGGAAGGATTCCTTTCCAACTATGTTCGCAATGCAGATATTCGCTTAGTTTAGTGTGTGCAGGGCTTTTGTCCTCTTAGTATAGAGAACGCATGCCCTATGTTCAAATACAACTTAGGAGGGGTACAGCTTCACAGTGGAGCAGTACCAATCCTGTACTCGCCGTTGGAGAAATGGCGTATGAAACAGATTCCGGACAATTCAAGGTGGGAGATGGTGTTCGGGCCTGGCTATCACTTCCTTACGGAGGACTGAATGGACCGACAGGAAATACGGGGCCGACTGGTAACACGGGGCCGACTGGTAACACGGGGCCTACAGGTTGGACAGGGAACACGGGGCCGACAGGTGTGACAGGGAACACTGGGCCAACAGGGCCTACAGGTTGGACAGGGAACACTGGACCAACGGGGCCGACAGGAAACACGGGTCCTACTGGAAACACGGGACCGACAGGCTGGACAGGAAGAACAGGCCCGACAGGCTCTACCGGTCCTATGGGATTCAACGGAATTTCGGGTGGTCTCTCGCTCTTCTTGGACACGGCTGGAGGCGCTGCACCTCAAACAGGCACCTTGCCTGTGGTCCCCGATACTTCGGCTCTCACGACAATCACATCCGGCGTCCAGGCAGCAAATAACGCCTATTTGCTGGGGACATTCACCATGCCCTCGGGCATTCTGACGACGCCCAGTATCATTAGTGGTCTCTGGGACGTGAATTTGTATGCGACTTCCGATGACGACCTGGACAATGTGAAATTCTATTTCAGTGTGTTTTACGTCACTGCGAATGGTGTTACGGAGACGCTCGTGGCCGCTGGAGATAGCACGGGCGCAACGCCGGTTTATACGACCAATACGGCGTATGTTGAGACTTTGTATGTGCCCGCAATCGTTCTGCCCGATATAACCTATAGAATACGAATCAAGCTGTATGCGGTTTTTATTGGGGCGGGACACTCCATTACGGCCTATTTCCGCTCTAACAAACTCTCTCATACGCACACGACGATTTTGTGGAATCCTGGGACGGGGCCGACGGGATGGACGGGTGTGACGGGGCCAACAGGGCGGACTGGCTCGACGGGACCGACTGGTTTCACAGGTTGGACAGGCGTCACAGGCTGGACAGGACCAACCGGCGCAGGAGCAACAGGTGCCACGGGGCCGACAGGAATACCAGGTCCTACTGGTAGTGGTAGCGGAGCGGCGATAACACCATCCGAAAACTTTGTTATTGCTGGCGGTGCTGGAACGAATCAAATGGCATATTCCTATGATGGTATAACATGGACTGCATCCTCTTCTGGTAACTCGGTATTTAATGCTGCATGTAATGCGATTGCTTGGAATGGCGCAATATGGCTTGCAGGTGGGACCGAATATGGAGGAACTCCTAATAATCGTATTGCGTATTCCACCGATGGTATAAACTGGACGGGATCCACTTCTGGTAATACAGTATTTACAATTAGAGGGAGTTGTTTTGCTTGGAATGGCAATTTATGGGTCGCAGGTGGCTATGGAACAAATCAGATAGCATATTCATACGATGGTATAAACTGGATAGCATCCACTTCCGGTAACTCATTAATGACATCTAGTTGCACTGGTGTTGCTTGGAATGGCTTTCTATGGGTTGCTACTGGAAATGGCGCCTCTAATGTAATATATTCATACGATGGTATAAATTGGGCTAGATCCACCTCTGGTTCTGCGTTGTTTCCAGTTCAAACATTTAAAGTTGCTTGCAACCATAAAATGTTCATTATTGGAGGTGATGGAACTGGAACAACAAACCGGCTTGCATACTCATACGATGGTATAAACTGGACTACATCCGCATCTGCTAACTCCTTATTTGCATCGTGTAATGCCATTGCTTGGAATGGTTCCTTATGGATTGCTGGGGGTTCTGGATCAAATCGTATAGCCTATTCATCGGATGGTATAACATGGACTGCATCCACATCTGGAAACACCATATTTAGCTCGTATTGCTACAACCTAGTTTGGAATGGTACTAGGTGGATTGCGGGTGGTGATAGCCCGAATCGTCTAGCATATTCTTCAGATGGTATAACCTGGACTGCATCCACTACAGGTAACTCACTATTTTCTGCATTTTCTACTGGTGGTGCAAGCCGCCGTGTATTGCCTAATGTGGGGACACCCGTTGTTTCTTCCATAAAAACGGTAACGGAAAATTTTGTTGTTGCTCTAGGCAAGCAAGGAACAAATCGTGTAGTATATTCATACGATGGTATAACATGGTTATCATCTGCTTCTGGTAATGCTATATTCTCAGATGAATGCTATGGAGTTGCATGGAATGGTTCCTTATGGGTTGCAGCCGGTTATGATCCAACTAATAAACTTGCTTATTCATCCGATGGTATAAACTGGACCGCATCTACTTCTGGTAATTCTTTAATGACATTAATATGTTATGGCGTTGCAACAAATGGTTCCATATGGGTTGCTTGTGGTAACACTACAAATCGTATAGGCTATTCTTACGATGGTATAACCTGGGTAGCATCCACCTCTGGCAATGTAGTATTTACTACTACAGGCTATGCCGCTGCATGGAATGGCTCTTTGTGGGTTGCTGGTGGTGAGGGAACAAACTCACTAGCCTATTCCTATGATGGTATAAACTGGGTAGCGTCGTCCTCAGGTACTGCGCTGCTCACCGTATGTCGCTGTGTTGCATGGAATGGCACTAGATGGGTTGCAGGAGGTTACAACGCAACAAATCGTATAATTTACTCATCTGATGGTATAAACTGGACTGCTTCCACTTCTGGGAATGGCATATTTACTACTTATTGTTGGGGCCTTGCTTGGAACGGCTTCCGATGGGTTGCGGGTGGTCAAGGAACAAACTCACTTGCGTATTCTTCCGATGGTATAACTTGGACTACTTCCACTTCGGGTACTGCATTGTTTACAACGGCCTGCCGTGCTGTAGGTTGGAACGGTACCATATGGATTGCGAATGGTATGGGTACAAATCAAGTAGCATATTCATTCGATGGTATAACATGGACAGCGTCCGCATCTGGTAATACATTATTTACAATACAGGCGAATGCAGTAGCGAGCCGCCGTGTATTGCCTAATGTGGGGACATCGTCTATATCAGCCACAGGACCAACCGGCGCAGGAACAACAGGCACCACTGGCCCCACAGGCGTCACTGGAACTCAGATAAACAGCGCAGCAACGGGCCCGAGTGGATTAACCGCCGCACCAGGCGACTATTTCATCAATACTACTTCTGGGCAACTGTCTAGATATACTGCATCATCATTCTCATCAACAAGTGTAGCAGGCCTACAACTCTGGTTTGATGGTGCGGATCCGTTAGGGACAGGCACACCTCCTAGCAATGGAGCATCTGTTACAACATGGGCGGATAAGTCTGGAAATGGATACAACACGACGAGTGTTTCAGGGACGGCACCCACCTACGTGAGCGCTTCAAGGTCCATCTCTTTTGGTGGTTCATCCTATTATAATCTACCGAATGGTTCTATTCCCTTCAACAATACATCCTATTCTGTATATTTTGTTGCTACATTCGTTGATTCATCAAATGCTCCTGCTGTCTTAGGTGGTGGTGTAGCAACTGGTAATAGTGCATTCTTTATGGGTGGAAGACCCGATAGATATGTCTATACTTCGTGGCAGTTTAATGATATTTATACTTCTAGTGTATATACAAATAATACACCTGTCTTATACGATTCATTATATCAATCTGGAGGTCAAAGAAATCATTACTTATACGGAACTAGTAATGGAACGGATACCCCTGGAACTAGAACTCAAGTTAATACAAATAACTATATTGGTAATAATTTGAATACACAACGAATGAATGGAACTATTTCAGAAATCCTTGTATATAATACGAGCCACACAACGAACCAGCGCCAACTAATAGAGGGCTACCTTGCGTGGAAGTGGGGGATCCAGGCGCAACTCCCTGGCGCACATCCCTATTATTCTTCAAATCCGTATGCGACTGGATGGTCTTCCGTTCTAAATATGATCGGCCCAACAGGCCCAACAGGCACCACTGGCTTCACAGGCGCCACTGGCTTCACAGGCGCCACTGGATTCACAGGGCCCACAGGACTCTCTCTACAAATCGGAACCGTCAGCCCCTTCACACAGAACGGCACCGTCGGCACGCAATATATCAATACGACCAACTCGTTTCTATACTTATTCACGGCGAACGGGGGATACACTGTGTCTACATTTATTAGCGGTGGATTACTGAGTGGAAATCGTGGCTGTATATTTAATACTGCCGGGACGAAATTATATGTCGCATGTCAAGCTAATAATACGATTGTCAAATATGTTATTACTGCGGGAGTTCCTGATTCTGGAACAATTATCGCAACACCCTCTGGCCCCCTACAATTTACAATGGACGCAAGTGGAAATATTTATTGTATGTGTGGCGCACAAAGTACAGCTAGTATTACGAAAATTGATACATCAGATAATGTAACGAATCTCACACCCTCTTCAGGATCGTTTCCAAACTATGGAGGAGGTATAGCATTTTATTCAGGAGCACTATATTTCACAGGAATTAATGGAACAAGTATATTTAGATATAATCTTTCAACGAATGCAATAACATCTGATTTCATAACAGGATTTTCACGGACGGGATTTATTGCTGCGGATACGTCTGGTAACTTATTTACAATTGATACAGGTAGCAATGTTATTAGACAATCGGTTATTGCTACACAGACGTCCTCTGTTCTAGTAGGTGGTGGAGCAAATGGAACTACAGCAGGTTATGCAGATGGTGTTGGAACGAATGCTTTATTTAGCTTTCTTGGAGATTTTCAGGGACAAGGTATAATCTATGACGGAAGTGGCAATCTTTTCATATCAGAATATTCTTATGGATTTAGTGGTCCAAAAGTTCGTAAAGTGAATATTGCTTCAAGGATTGTTACAACAATTGCTGGAGGAACAACCACAGGTAATACGAACGGTGTTGGAACAATCGCAACATTTACAACGATCGGAGGATTTGCGATATATTCGAACAATATATATGTGAATGATGCGAATAATTCTAGTGTGCGGAAACTCACACCCAATTCCGGAAACGACTGGGTCTATCAACTCATTTTAGGAGGGCCGACAGGGCCAACAGGATCCACTGGACCAACGGGGCCAACTGGTTTTACAGGTTGGACGGGGACAACAGGACCCACGGGCTTCACTGGACCAACCGGCGCAGGCGCAACAGGCCCAACAGGCTTCACAGGCTTTACAGGTGCAGGTCCCACATACACATTTAATCCGATGACGATTGTTGCAAATTATGGTTCACCCTATATATCTTATACGTATGATGGAACGAACTGGGCGAATATCACGAGCATACCTGCTGTCTCAAATTTAAGAAGTGTGGTATGGAACGGAACGATATGGCTAGCGGCTAGCTCTCATATCATATATAGCACGGATGGACTTAACTGGACGATTTCTACATCTGCGAACTCGTTTATTAGTGGTGGAGCTATAGTATGTATGGCGTGGGGAGCAGGCAAGTTTGTTGTAGTTGGTTATACAAGTGGAAATGCCGCTCAATTTATGATTTATAGTAGCGATGGGATTACCTGGACTCAATCCACCAGTGGCTCAAGCTTAATAGCTGCAAAAGTAGATGTTAGTTACTCCTTAAAGTCACTTGCATACGGAAACGGCCTATTTGTATTTGCATCGAAGGTTGTTATTTATAGTGTGAATGGTATTAATTGGACGGAAGCTACGAGCGGAACAAGTGCTATAGGCACAGGAAGTATATATGCTGTATGCTGGAACGGCTCATTTTTCTTAGGAGTTGGTGCTGGTATGGGAGGTGGATCGAATATCGGTGTTTTGATTCGAAGCACAGATGGGGCTACTTGGACGAGCCCATCTGTAAATATAAGTGGAGGAGGGGTAACCGATATTACATGGAACCAACAGAGATTCGTTATAGGATATTATCAAGGTCCTTCTACATACATGTATAGTAGCGATGGACTTACATGGAGTAATGGAACGGGAAGCAGTTTTCCAAATGGAATCACGTATGTAACATGGAACGGGACATATTTTATTGGTGTGGGTAATATAAACGGGTCGACTTGGCGTGCGCATTATAGTACAGATGGTATAACATGGAGCCGTTCTACTTCAGGGGAGAGTGGATTGGCTAGTCCTCACTCAGTAGCCAGCAAGAACGTCCTCCCCTTCACACCGGCGAATCTGGTCTATGTGGGACCGGTTGGCCCGACGGGTTTCACAGGCTTCACAGGCGCCACAGGGCCCACAGGCGCCACAGGTAATACAGGCGCCACAGGCCCAACAGGAGCAACAGGCCCAACAGGACGAGACGGGGCGGTCACATCAACAGGTGCGACAGGCCCCACAGGGCCTTCAGGAGGTCCTACAGGAAACACGGGAGCGACAGGGCCAGGTTCAAACTTACTGACGGATAATTTCGTGGTAGCAACGAGTGGTATAAGTTCCTCATTGATCGGCTATTCCTATGATGGGATTACGTGGCGCGCTGCTCCCTCATCCACTCCATCTCAGACATACGGCTTTGTGAAAATAGCCTGTAATGGAAACATGTGGGTAGGTGTAAAATATAATAATAATTCAAACTCAGTATGTTATTCCTACGATGGAATCAACTGGGCAGCATCTTCATCAGGAGTTGCTTTGCTGAACTCAGTTGGACATGATGTAGCATGGTGTGGAAACCTATGGGTTGCTGTTGGTTTTCATACTAGTATCTCAAATGGTGTTATTTTTTCCTATGATGGAATCAACTGGACACGTTCTGCAAACGGCACTACAGGTGGATATTCTATAGCAAGTAACGGGTATATACATCTTATTTTTGTTAGCGGAGGACTAATGTTATATTCCTATGACGGAATTACATGGTATAATAACCCAGCAGCACCAAATGCAGGCTTTAATGTAATTGCTTGGAATGGGTCCATGTGGTTAGCTGGAGGCAATACATCTGGCTCTAAAGTCATGTATTCTTACGATGGACTCAATTGGACTGCATCTTCTTCTGGAACAAGTTTAGTAGGGGCTGGTTCTCCTTATCCAAACCAAGTGGCGCCCGGCGGTATTGCGTGGAATGGTTTCCGCTGGGTGATTGCTATAAATAGTGGCGATGCAAATAAAATAATATATTCAACAGATGGAATCAATTGGACGAACTCTACTTCTGGAAGTGGGCTTGTTTCAAGCGGTAACGGCGTAACATGGAACGGCTCCGTATTTATTGCTACAGGAGATGGTACAAATGGAATCATTACATCCGCCGATGGAAATACATGGACGGCATCCACATCTGGAAATACTATTCTGGGAACAACCTGTAATAGGGTGTGTAGTCGTCTCCCTCTTCCGCTTACCTACAGAAATCGCCAAGTAACTTCCAAATTCTGTGTGGGAGCAATGTCGTATACTGCAACAACTGCGCTATTATATTCTTATGATGGTATACAATGGTATAAATCGCCTAGCGCACCATTTACATCAGCCAGGGCTAGATGCTTTGCCTGGAATGGGCTGATGTGGATTGCTGGAGGAACCGACGCAACGTCTGGATCAACATTAGCATATAGTTTTGATGGAATAAATTGGACGGCATCTTCTTCTGGTTCGGCAATTCTGAGTCAAAGTGTACGCTCTGTTGCATGGGGTGGAAATATATGGGTCGCTGTTGGTACATCTAATCCTGATACATCTTCCCTTGCTTATTCCTATGATGGAATAAATTGGACGGCATCTTCATCTGCATATGCAATACAAACGGGACTAACTGCAGTGGCGTGGAATGGCTCTATGTGGCTTGCTGGCTTGAGTAAACTCATATATTCTGCAGATGGAATTACATGGGGCACAGCTTTAGCGACAATTCCTGGAGGCGCTGGGATTAATACTATTGCTACAAATGGCAGATTATGGCTATTCGGCAGTGGAGGTACTTCAAATAGCAATATAATTTCGTATTCTACTGATGGATTTAATTGGTCTGCGTCAAATGCTGTTAATATATTAGGGGCGAGTGGGTATCCTCCTCAAGTGCAAGATATTACATGGAATGGCTCAAGATGGGTTGCGGCAACTGCTACAACTACAAACTCTTTGATTTATTCAGCGGATGGAATTTCATGGACGGCATCTACAAATGGAACTTCACAATTGGGTAATGGTAGTACTATCACATGGAATGGATCTATATATATTGCAGGAGGAAGCGAAAACCTTACTGCTACCATATCTACCGATGGAAATTACTGGGCATCAGGCACATTACTTAATATAGCGTCTTTTTTACCAGCAGGTCAGCCTTCGAATCAAAGTATTTTTATTAAAAGTCGTAATCGACTGCCTTATGCAGGAGAATCACAATTTGTCAATACTTCGGCGATCTCCTACATCCCCGCAACATCTGGAAACTGGGCATCACCTGCGCCGAGAACTCTCACAGCCGCCATAGACCGCATCGCCGCCGCCGTTTCCACTCTGCGCACGAGCGCCATTCCTTAGATCCCCGTCTAAGGAATAAAAACGAGTCACCGTATAGAAATGTCTTTGACCCCCCTTGAGGAACTCGTGAAGGAGACACGCCACGCGTTCATTATTGCGAAGGCCGACGGTGTTCTGGACGCCGGCGAGGTCATTCAGATTGCGACGATGCTCGTCGTGAAGGTCCAGAGGCTGGTCGGTCTGTCCGGCTCTGAGAAGAAGGCCATGCTTCTTCTGACGCTCAAGAAGGGCCTGGAAGCCTCGGGTGGCCTGGACTCTCTCCCCGGATTTGCAAATGCGTCTGAGGAGACGAAGAAGGTGTTTGAGGATAGTCTCATGTCCGCCGTATCCGTGTCGGTGGACATGCTCCTTTCTGCGGCGGCTGGGAAGCTGGATCTGAAGAAGCCGGCGAACTGGCTGGCCTGTCTCCCTGCGTGCCTGTCTGCGGTGAAGGCGCTCGTCCCGAAGGACCATGCGTATCTCATGGAGGCGACGAAGTATACGGAGAAGGTGCTGAAGAAGGACGAGGAGGTCGTTGTGAAGGCTATTGAGCCGACGGTAAAGCCTCTGGATGTCACCGTGGAACCGGCCACTGTATCCGAGAACAATAAGAATAACGACAAAGTAACCGCTCTTCCTGGGACGACCGCCGAGTGAGACCACATACCATTTAGATTTATAAACAATATCCTATGAATACGATATTGTTTATATTTTTACACGTTCAAGAATGATCCTCCAAGAGTGGAGTTTTCGCTCCGCTTATAACCGTGCTTTCCCGAATAAAAACCCTCGTGTGCTCCATCTGCCCGCAAATCTCCGGAATTTCAAATTCCGGAATCGTCTTGAACCGATTATAACACGCCACTCGCAACTCCTTCGGAATACTAGAATTCCCCTCCAAAGTCGCCTGTTGTATATCCGTCTTTATGTAACGCATAAACGTCTTACAGTCCTTTCGCCCCGCATAGGGAATCGTCAAAACTTCCGTGATTTTCGCCCGAATCGTTGCCCACTCGTTCGCACTCTTTTTATGCAAGGCGCTCGCTTGTTGATATCCGAGCTTATCCTGTATCACATTCAACGTAGAAACCAGCACGGAGATTCCCCCGAAAACCCAGGCGATTTGGAAGGACCCAATCTGCGCCCCGCCCGTAATAATATTGCTCAGCCCCGCCACAGCCGTCAGACAATTCATAATAATCATATAATGCTTCGCGCGACTCTCAAAAATGGAATGGGCCTCCGTGTGCATCCACTCAAAACATTTGGCGTTATCACACCACCCCGCCAATAAAAGGTCTATATTGGAATCCCATTGCAGGGCTGCCGTGGAAGCGCCACCATCGGTTTCATGCGTACTCATCCCTATTTATTCCATGGTTAAAATCGCCTAAAAAAGTTCCTGGAACAGCGCGGCCTGAATCACGGACCCCGCCACCTCTACAGCCCACGCCTCCGAGTCATTCACGCCCATTGTCAGCACGTAATTCCCCGCAGTCAAAGACTCGCACATGCCCGCCACATACTGGATATGCGCATCGCCCAAGCAGAATATCTTGGAAATACGCGATGGCACCAAATCGCCCCCGAGCGTTATGAACCGGTGATAGTATTTCCGCCCGCCGCCACTGGACGACCCGCCCCCGTAATAGGAAAAGTGCGCAACCATCAGCCACTCCTCCCCAGGATACGCCGCCGACTTCCAAGGAACCGGCGCCGCCGACCCCCGTAGTCCATCAAACGTCACGGACCCACTCGGCTTCCATTCCACCACCTTCTCGCCCTCCATCGTATAGACCTGGAAGGGGTTGATGCGATACACGAAACACTCGCGCCCTTTCCAAACGAACGGTAACCAATTCTTCTGGCAGTCGTGGTCTTCCCGCGCAATCGGCGCAACCAGCGGTTTCAGGCGAACCACGCCCTCGTCCAAGTCTATCCGGACCATACGATTCATATCCGACCTGTGGAATTGCCGACTCGTTCCAATGAGTGACGATGCACCCAGCCAACGACAGTCCTCTATCCCATGAATATTCGTATCTTTATTCACGACAAAGCGGTCAGGTATGACCAAGTCCACAGGCTTACGCAGGTCATCCAAAACCTGGAACGCTGCCCCGAAATCGGCCACAATATTCCGAGTTATGATGGAGCCGTGGTGCCCCCTATACGTGTATACATTCGCATCGGTCGTCTGGTAATTCGCGTGCCGAAGATTGATGACGTACCGGCCCTCCTCTTTCCGAATCGTCGGATTGAACGGACGCCAAATACCCTCGCCCAGCCAAGGCACGTGCCTTGCGCCGACCTCTAAACGCACCCGCTGGACCACCGGTATTTGCCACTTATACCATTGATACAGGTCGAGAAGGCGATTGCGCTCCATGAACTCGTTGGAAGAGCACATGACCCGCTTATCGAGTCGGTACTGCGCAGCCTCCGTCTTCTTCACATAATAGGCCACGATTCCGAGTTCCTCCCAGATCTGATAGCGCATATCGTTATGACCCACAAAAAGTATGTCGTTATTTGCCTGGGGAGTCCAAAGAGCGGCCCCCTCTACCGTCTCTCCGAACTGGATTTGGAAGAGTTTCTCAATGTACATATACGCCACGAAACTCATGTTGGGCTGTTGTCTGTAGTAGGTAATGAGCCTGAGTGCCGCCTCCGTGCGGTGCTGGCGCAGTTGCCAGGCCTTGAGCCACTCTTCCACGGCCTCTAGAGGTCGTCCGAGCGTCTTCATACAGTCCCCCCGATATATATACGCCATGTATCTCTCCTCGTCCCACCCGCCCATGTCAATACGCCGCCCGAGCGTCTCTATCGCCTTCTCTTGTTGGCCAGTGGACATATAGGTCTGTCCGAGGTAAAAGTGGGTCCGCACATTGTTCGGGTCCGTCAGCAGGTCCGCCTCCAACAAAGCGGCGTCTCGGGTGAATTTGTTGTCCTTGCAACCACCGTCCCCGATGTCGACAATGACCGGCTTGCTCACGTTCTCGACGGACTTACCCGGACACTCCCAATACTCGTGGGTGGAGCCGATACACCGCCACTTTTCCGAAGACCGAAGAAGGCGGGTATTATAGTATATGATCCCCCCGTTCTTCTGCTGCAAATTCACACCCCCTGTCGCAGGGCTTAAAGATTCCAGGGTCGCATGAAGACCTTCCTCCGTCGGGAGAATCATATCTCCGTCCAAGAGAATACAAAAGACTTTGGTCGGGTCCCACTGGGTGTACTTATTGGTCCACGCCTGGAAGCACTGGAAACTGTTGGTGCGACTCTTGCCGAAATTCTCCCACGCAAATTCATATATTCTCCCGGGCAGACCCATTTCTTCGAGGAGCGTCTTTGCAAGTTCCACCGTCCCGTCCGTAGAGCCCGTGTCACAGAGAACAATGCCGTCAATCCAGGAGCGTACAGAGGTAAAGAGGCGACGAATATTCCGTTCCTCGTTTTTCACCATCGTAAGAAGAACGATTTTCACAGAAGACATTCTGTTTGCGTTCCCGGTTTTATAGGCCTCGAAAAATTCGCACCTGCGCCCTGCGCCCTGCGGCACCAAACAAGTTCTCCGCCGTAATAAGAATGGCATCTCAGTCAGCTAGTTATGCGAGACTGCTGGTTCAAAAACTGTTTGTAAAAACACCCAATAATCAGAACATTTCCACGAATCACGTGCTTATTGCGGATGGACATGGCGGGACCTATTGGAACTCCGTGAGCTCTATTTTCCCCGTGTCGTCTTTCAAGACGATTCTGGGCGGAAACAATTTGACCTCGACCTTTTCGGCCGATGTGAACTACAATACACTTCTTGTGAGCACGACGGCGATTCCTGACACCTTTGGGGCGTATGTGGACCCGACCACGAGTTCCCTGATGCTCTCTATACAGAATCCGCCGCTTGTGGTGAGTGGGGGAAGTGTGGCCAATGTTTTCGAGATTGAAAATACAAGTATACCGAACTCAAATGCAGTGAGCCCCGTATCTTTGTATTCTTCCATAAAATTCTTCGGCGTGCAGGACATTAAATTTTCCACTATAAATTTAAAGCAGTCTGTGTTTGTAGGAATCAGCTCCTTTACGGCGGCTGGATATTCGACTCTAAGGGGCGGATTATCAACGGCCATGTTGTCTCCCCAGAGTGTGTCCTTTGTCAGCTCGATTCCGTATGATATAACGAGTGGAAGTAACCTGTCAACGAATGCGGCAGGACAGTATGTAAGTTCCTTGTTCATGAGTTCCATACGCTTCGAAACGAAACACCTTCAGCAATATATAAATATGGCCAATCGCAGCACGAGCATCTTTTTTGAGTTTAAGCCGAACTACCTTTTCAGGCATTTATGTTGCTCCAACGAGCCGCCAGAGAATGGTGCAGGTATTCTGCCGTCTACGATTAAGAGAGTCACCTCGTATATTCAAGGAACAGGTGCGATATTGTCAGAGATGAGCACCGTGGGCTACATAACCTCGCAGAATATATCGACAGCAGCAGCGTACTCTCGCAGTCTATCGAATTATTACACGGAGCCGATACGAATGAATATTTCCTCCTATGAGCTTTCCACCCAAATCGGGTCAAATGCCAGTTATCCCGTCGCAGTCTACCATCGCATCGACAACTGTTTAGGGGATTACACGCGGGATGTTCTGTTTGCCACCTCTTCCATAAAAAATCTGACCGAGCCTCTTGGTGCCCTGTACGTGACTCTGAAAAATACGCCCATATTCCCCTCGAATGGTGGAGACTATGGCACTCCTAGATTTTAGGCCCTATGAATCGCTTTCATATCCTCTAAAACCTCGGGGTGGATTGGCGCATCTGCGTAGTCTGTGTCCACCGGTATAATCGTGAGATATTCGATTTCGGGAGCAGAAGAGCCCCTATCGGCATTCCGCTCGAACAAGAGGTCGGACACGGTCTTTGGGAATGTCTCGTATATGGGCGATTTTAAGGACACCTTTTCTGCATATTTGAGCAGGGTTTCTAAATCCTCAAATGTGAAGATGACTGTTACGTAGACGCCCCAGCCTTCGACCTCCTTGCCCCGTACACTCTTCGGTTTCAGAGCCTTTTTTAGCGCCTTCCGTAATTTGGGGGGGACCTCCTTCACATGAAACAGCTCTTCCACCGTTTCTCTGAGGGCCGTATCGATGTAGGACTCATCCCCCTCACGACTTCCACCGAGTCCACTTATGATAATCTCCCCCCTCTTTTTTTGGTATCCGGCCAACATCGTTTGGCCGTTCGTGAATAGGCAGCCGGCTCCACGAAAATCGGGCTGTTCCTTTTCCTTTTTGAATGAGGGACGGCGTTCCCTACGGGGCGATGATTCTGCATTTCCCATATTCTATTATAGGATATGGGAAATACGTGTTGAATTTTTGCAGCCTAGACGGTCCCTAATTTCTTCTTACCGCCAAGTACTTAAATTAAGTACTTGGCTCTGATGGCTAGAACGAAAAGATTAAGTAACTCCAATCAGGGAGTACTTAACTTTAGTACTAGACGTTACCAATAATATCCCAACCGTGAGACCGAAAAGAAACCCTATCATAAATCCCTGAGAAATTGCGGCGTTCGTCTGGCGGTTCATCAAATCAAGAATCTTCTTTCGCATATCCGCAGAAGAGGATTCTTTTAGGAGTGGAGGTGTCTGCTCATCCTCGTCCGTCATCGATATAATTCATCTTAGGCCCCCCTCCCTTCATCAATTTTTTAGTCGAAACTCGCCGTGTGTGATACTGTGGGTGGAGGCTGAGGAGGTTCCTCCGTCGTGGTCTCTTCCGGTTTTTGCGGTGGCGGCTGCGGCGGCTGCGGCGGAGGTACCTCTGGGTTCACTGTCATCGTGATAACAATATCTTTCGGCGCTGCAGTCACGAGTTCGTTCATCGACACCTCGTTCAACGACGACATGGGTGATTGTGGAACCGCTGCTACGGCCCCCGTAGCTACGGCCTCTTGGGCCGGCTGATTGATTCCAATGAGTCGCCGCCAATTTCCACTGAAATTAAAGGGCGCAGCCTTGTCCGCTTCTTCCACGGGCGGCGCCTCCACAGGATGCTTCTTCTCGTAATCATCCCATTTTTTCTGTAGAGCCGCCTCCACCTCCGATTTCACACTTAATGCAATTCGCTCCGCCACATCGGGCAAAATATCATCTCGCAGCAACTTCTTACGTTGCTTTAAATACATGGTCGCTTCCGCCACCATCTTCATCATACGGGGCTTCGTGGAATTAAAGGCGACTGTGTGCTCGAGTCCGTGACAGATATCTGGCCTGTTCAGATTCGGGACATCCTTGAATTCCTTCTCGAACATTTCAATCACGTCATCAGGTATGGGCGGCGACTGCTCTATGAGTCGGTCCAAGTCCTGCCGACAGATGTGGAGAAAGTCCATACAATCCATACGGTCGTTCGGATGAATGGAAATTTCCACGGTAATTTGGCGCTGGAATTTACCCCATGCCACCGATGAAACACGGTGGGCCTCGGACCCCTGTGCAAATCGGAGGAAATTCCCCAGCGTCGTCAGAATCCCCGCAAAAATGGAGATGGCCCCAATCGTGGCCTGCGCATAACTCTTGGCTGCGTAATTATCACGGTCTATGAAACTGTCCAGAGCGAAATTCGCCGTCCCTGTGAGTGTGCTAAGAATAATCACGGGTATCGTGATATACATATTCGCCTTCGTGTACTTCTTTTCGGAGCGATCGTGTAGCCACCGGTAGCATCCAGCAACGTCGGCCCACTTTCCCATAAGACGCTCCTGCTCGGGCGTCCAGCCGTTCAAAAATTTCTTTTGAGCCGGAGCCGGATTTCCTGAAACATCCTTTTCTTTACCGTCCTTCCCGCCGGTGCTAGAGATACTCGCTCGTCTAGATGACATCCTCTATTGATTTGTGCGGTTTTTATTTGTGGAGCGTTCGGTGCTGCCTCCCTTATGTCCGGTCGTGCCTCCCTTATGCCCATAGGCCCTCGCTTTTGCCTTCTGCTGTAGCCCCGTCTGATAAAGCGCAGTGGCCGCCTGCAGGGTCAATGCCTTCGGGTCCACGGCGGAAGGAAGCCCCACGAATTTCCGCCCCTTACCAACCACATCCTTCTTGAAGAAGTAGATGCCATATGGGCCCTTACGAAATTCAAAGGGGCCGATTGCGTGTAGAACGCTCTCCTGCTTCGCCTTTAATTTGGCCTGAATCGTCTCCACCGTATCACCCTCGGCCCAAGGAACTTGGGCGGACCCGCACGCCACATAGGCCCCATAAGGCCCCGATTTACGCACCATAGGAGTCCCTTCGTACTCACCCAGACTCTCTTGCGCCCTCTCCTTTTTGGAGGCGGCCACATGCGCTACGGCCTGCTCCTCCGTTATGGCGGAGAATGCGACGGAACCACCGGGCCATCCGTAGAAGACCGTTTCCGCAGGTGTGGCGCCCTCTATCAGAAGAAGCGGACCCTTTTTGGATTGGACAGCCTTGATTCCGCCCGCAAACAACTTCTGGCGCCCCGTCTGCACTACCGAGGCTGGCGCAGCCTTCATCTCCTCGTATTTGGTCCTATAAAGGGCCCACGTGTTACGACACAGGTCCTTCCACGCCCCCTTTCCTGTCGCAATCAGGTCCAGGCGCTCCTCCATCTGCTTCGTGAAACCGTACTCAAATAGGTCGCCGAATTCCCGCACACAGAACTCCAGCGCCGACCGTCCAAGAGCCGTCGGCACCAACTTATTCTTCTCCCCACCGACCTTCTTGAGCTCGGTGGTTTTCGTAGGAGGCCATGAGAGCGGCGCAGCCACCTTATAGGTCGTGAACGGCACCTGTTTCGCCTCCGTGTCGACCTTGTCTACATACTTCTTCTCCAGAATCGTATCCACGAGTGGGGCGAATGTGGATGGACGACCGATGCCGCAGCGCTCCAACTCTCGAACAAGAGTGGCCTCTGTGAAACGAGGGGTCGCTCGTGTCTCCTTGGGCACCGCCTCCATTGTTGTCCACTGAATACGGTCGCCGGCATTCAGCGTCTGGCCGAGCGTCCACGCCGCATTCTCCGTGTCGTCCTTCTCTTCGTCCCCATCGAGATTTGCCACGGCCTGGCCGACTCGCCGCCACCCTGGAAAGGTCGTGCGATGCCAGGTCGCCTTCCATTCCATTTCGCCAGGGTCGCCGGAACACACAATAAACACATTGCGGTCCTCGCCTTGGCATGCAGGCATGACGCTCTGGAGCGTCCGATTCCATATGAGTTTATAGAGTTTCCGCTCGGGCGCTGACCAGTCCTCGGTCGCAGGAAGTTCCGTCGTGGAAATGTGAGTGGGCCGAATGGCCTCGTGGGCTTCTTGCGCATTCGTTGTCACGGCCTTTTTCGTCTTTTTAGTGAGCGGAGCCGCTCCGCTTGTTGTTGATGCCCCGCCTACAATATACTCCTCTCCAAACGTCTCCCGAATATAGGCCTTCGCCTCCGTAACAGCCTCCTCCGAAAGAACGGCGTGGTCCGTGCGCATATAGGTAATATGACCGGCCTCGTACAATTTCTGTGCGATTCGCATCGTGTTCTTCGGCTGCGACCCGTACAGCGCCGAGGCCTCCTGCTGCAGCGTCGACGTAATGAGCGGCTTCGGCGCCGCCGCCGTCGTCGGTCTCGTAATCGCTTCTTTCACGACCCCATTCGGGTCATCATTCACATTCTCCATATAATTCAAGGCCGACTCTTCATCCTCTAGAGCCGCCGCCAAGGCCGCAGAGAAGTCCACCGCCGCCTTCGTCTTCCAGCCCCCCTTTATAGACCATGTCGTCTCCGATTGAAAGGACGCAATAGTATCTTCCCGCTCTACGACGAGGCGCAGAGCAGGTGTCTGGCACCGTCCAGCAGAAAGGCCCTGGCCGACAAACTTCCAGAGCAGCGGCGAAATAGTATAGCCGACCATCTTGTCCAGAATCGCCCGAGCCTGCTGCGCATTCACACGGTCCATCGCAATTCTCCTCGGCGCTCTCAAGGCATTTGTTATGGCCTCCTTTGTGATTTCATGAAAGACGATACGAGGCGTTGTGGCCACATCGAGTCCTAGAAGCACCGCCACCGAATAGGAGATTGCCTCGCCCTCCCTATCATCATCCGACGCAAGAAAGACCGACGCACCCTTGGCCGCATCCTTGATTTGTTGAATCGCCCTCGCCTTTTCCTTCAAGAATACATAGGACGCCTCGAAATCCCTGTCGAGCCCCACGGCATCCAGTGTATCGTCCAGTGCACGAATGTGTCCCATGGTCGCCACAACTTTCCACCCGTGCCCGAGAAAGCCCTGAATCTTGGAGCATTTCGCCGGTGATTCGACGATTAAAACCGATGACATTCTCCGTCCGTGACTGTCTGATTGTCTGATTGGGTTAAAGTTCTTGCAATTTTTCTATAAGGAGAGGAGAATGTCAGATGATGAGCCGCCCAAAGCCCCCCTATTTCTATCTGACGCCGAAATGCAGAGGCAGGCAACCATTGTTGCTTGGCGCAAGGGGAACACCGACCTCAGCGGCAGCATCTTTCAGATTCCACGGTCGACTGCCGATTTTCCTCGCATATTCCAAAATACCGTGAAGCGAGAGCCGGCAAAAGTTCTTCCGTTCTCTTACAAGTCCGTAGTGAAAATGGGATTCAAGCCGAGAATCATGATTCCTGCAGACGACGATGATAAGGACCCGCCTTACGCCCCTCGAACCCCCTAAAGCAAATTGTGCGCCCCAAATACATCTATAAAATATTCGGGGAGACGAGAAATGCCCACGGTATGCCTTGTAATGATTGTGAAAAACGAGGCGCATATTATCACCGATACCTTGCGCCACCTTTTGAAATTCGTCCCCATTGACACCTGGAGCATCTGTGACACCGGCTCCACAGACAGCACGAAGGAGGATATTACCCGGTTTTTCGCAGAGCAGGGCATTCCGGGACAAATTCACGAGACGGAGTGGACAGACTTCGGGCACAATCGTACCGTCGCATTCGAGAAGGCCGCAAACGCAGCGGACTACTCTTTTGTCTGGGACGCCGATGACATGATTGAAGGAAACTTCGTCTTCCCGACCGACCTCCAGGCAGACTGGTACCAATTCATCTTCGGAAACAAGAGTGGGTTTCGCTACTCTCGATGCCAGCTCTTCCACAATCGGAGACGCTGGAAGTATGTGGGTGTACTACATGAATATCCGGCCTGCATGGAGACCTGTGCCAGCCCCACAGAAGTCAAGGGCGACTACTATTTCGTCTCTGGGCGCAGCGGTGCACGGAACAAGAACCCGATGAAATACCAAGATGACGCCCGCATTCTCGAGGCCGCCTATAAGAAGGCTTTGGAAGAGAAGGACCCCATTCACTGTCGCTACGCCTTTTACTGTGCCCAGAGTTACGCATCGGCGAATATGGACGCCCCCGCCGCCGAATTCTATAAGATTGTTCTCACACTGGACAACTGGTACCAAGAAAAGTACATGAGCTGCATTTCCATCTATAATCACCTCAAAACCCTTGGGAATGAACAAGAGGGTCTGGCCTATCTCGTGGAGTCGTTCAAATACGACCGCAATCGTGTAGAGGGTATCTATCGTCTCGTGAAGTACTACTGCATTAAAGGTCTCCCCGAGGTCGCTCTGGCCTATTATGGACTCGTGCAGAACTACTTTGAGACGGAATATCTCAGCGAAACGAGAACGGACCGCCTCTTTGCGAACATGGACGAATACGAATTCTACCTCCCGTACTATATGATTATTGTGGGCGACCGGACGAAACGGCACGACATTTCTGCGAAAATGTACGACATCATTTTCACGAAACGGTTCACGAACACGACGAAATGGTGGATTGACAATCTCTTTACGAATATGCAATTCTGTTACCATGCGTTTCCGAAGACGGTGGAATTTCTCGGGAAACTGTTCGACTACGTGAACGACCTTCGTGCCGCTAAAATCTGCTTGGACGAGAAACACAATGCGATTCTCACGAAAGTCGTGGATGCGTATGCCCCGGTCTTATGCGCACCGTTGCGCTCCGCGCCTGCGCCTTTTGTGAAAGGTGGTGTTAAAAACCCACGTGTAATGCTCACCATGACGACCTGTAAGCGCCTCGCCCTCTTTCGGAAAACCGTGCACTCGATTTTGAAT
>Ga0114968_10000471_pt1 | contig 30200 bp, 28 predicted proteins | sample M_130807_EF_Meta_FD_87020 | JGI IMG/M metagenome (GOLD analysis project Ga0114968, IMG submission 87020) | Freshwater microbial communities from Lake Montjoie, Canada to study carbon cycling - M_130807_EF_MetaG | ecosystem: Environmental > Aquatic > Freshwater > Lake | place: Lake Montjoie... | reverse complement strand
CTAAAGCGCCATGACCGGGGCTGGCTTGTCCGCGCCGCTGCGCTGGCCCGCCGAGGCGGTGTGGGAGGCCTTGGCCGCCCAGCTGCCGGGCTTGTCGGTGGAAATTTTGCCCAGCCTGCCCTCGACCAATACCGCTCTGATGGAGCGCGCCCGCCAAGGCCGCACCGAGCCGGTGTTTCTGGTCGCCGAGCAACAAACCCAAGGCCGCGGCCGCCTGGGCCGCCAGTGGCTGAGCGATGGCGCAGGCGCCCCGCCCCTGACTTTTTCCCTGGGCTTGGTGCTCGAGCCCCAAGACTGGTCAGGCCTGTCGCTGGCCGTCGGTTTGGCGGTGGCGCAAAGCCTGCACCCGCAGATCGGGCTCAAATGGCCCAATGACTTGTGGCTGCACGAGCGCAAGCTGGGTGGCATCCTCATCGAGACGGCGCATTACGCAGGCTTGCGCTATGCGGTCATTGGGATTGGTATCAATATCGCGCCGCGCCCGGCCGAGGGCTTGCGCACGCCGCCGGCTTGTTTGCAAGAGCTGCTGCCAGACGTGGATGCAGCCCAGGCCTTTGGCTTGGTGGCGCCGGCCGTGGCGCTGGCGGTGCTGGATTTTTGGTACCAGGGCTTGGCGCCGGTACGCACCGCCTACCAGGCGCGCGATGTGCTGCTGGGCCGGGAGGTGCTGTGCAGTGATGGGCGCGCCGGTCTGGCCCGGGGCATTGATGCCCAGGGCGCGCTGATCGTGCAAACCGAGACGGGTGTCATCAAGATCAGCAGCGCCGAGGTCAGCGTGCGGCCCGCTGCGGGGCCGACGCTTTAGCGTGATTTAGCGGCTGATCACGCGGGCCATCTCGAGGCACTTGTTGGAGTAGCCCCACTCGTTGTCATACCAGGTGACGATTTTGACGAAGGTGCTGTCCAGCGCAATGCTGGCGTCGGCGTCAAAAATCGAGGTGCGCGGGTCGCCACGGAAATCGGTGGCCACCACTTTGTCCTCGGTGTAGCCCAGCACGCCGCGCAGCGCGCCTTCGCTTTGGGCCTTCATCTCGGCGCAGATCTCGGCCATGGTGGCCGGGTGCTTGAGTTCGCAGGTCAGGTCCACGACCGACACATCGCTGGTGGGTACGCGAAAGGACATGCCGGTGAGCTTTTTGTTGAGTTCAGGAATCACTACGCCCACGGCTTTGGCCGCGCCGGTGCTTGAAGGAATGATGTTTTCCAGGATGCCGCGTCCGCCGCGCCAGTCTTTGTTGGAGGGGCCATCGACGGTTTTTTGGGTCGCCGTGGCGGCATGCACCGTGGTCATGAGGCCGCGCTGGATGCCCCATTTGTCATGCAGCACCTTGGCCACGGGGGCCAGGCAGTTGGTGGTGCATGAGGCGTTGGAGACGATGGCCTGGCCGGCGTAGGTGTGGTGGTTGACGCCAAAGACAAACATGGGCGTGTCGTCTTTGCTGGGCGCGGACATGATGACTTTTTTGGCGCCTGCGGCCAGGTGCTTCTCGGCGCTGGCTTTGTCCAAGAAGAGGCCGGTGGCCTCTATCACCACGTCGGCGCCAACAGCGCCCCAGGCCAACTGGGCCGGGTCGCGCTCTTGGGTCAGGCGGATGGTTTTGCCATTGACTACCAAGGCGCCGTCTTGGACGGAGACTTCGCCTGCAAAGCGGCCGTGCACGCTGTCATAGCGCAGCATATAGGCCAGGTAATCGGGCTCGAGCAAGTCGTTGATACCGACCACCTCGATGTCCGCAAAATTTTGAATGGCTGCACGAAACACCATGCGCCCGATGCGGCCAAAACCGTTGATACCTACTTTGATAGTCATTAAAAGCTCCAGGAATAAAAAGGTTTAGCGCTTGCGCTGCAAAGCGGCTTGGACGGTGTCGGCCACGTTCTCGGGCGTGAAACCAAAGTGCTTGAACAGGACCGGGCCCGGCCCGGATTCGCCATAGACGTCGATGCCCACGACCGCAGCGCAGCCGTATTTCCACCAGCCGCCGGTCGCGCCCATTTCCACCGCAATACGTGGCAGGCCGGCCGGCAGCACGGCGGCTTTGTAGGCCTCGCTTTGCAGGTCAAAAGTGGTGGTGCTGGGCATGGAGACCACGCGCACCGCAATCTTGCGGGTGGCCAGCAGCGCTTGGGCCTGCAAGGCCAGTTGCACTTCCGAGCCGGTGGCAATGATGAGCGCCTGGGCTTTTTTCTTCAGGCCCACTTCGGAGGGTTCGGCCAGCACATACGCGCCTTTGTTGATAGCGTCCAGCCCGCAGGCCTGGGGCGCCAGCTCGGATTCGGCCTTGGGCGCGTAGATGATGTTTTGGCGCGAGAGCAAGAGCGCGGTGGGCTTGTGGCTGTTTTGCAAGGCCACGGTCCAGGCCACGGCAGTCTCGGCGGTGTCGGCCGGGCGCCACACATCCAGGTTGGGAATCAGGCGCAGCGATGCGGCGTGCTCGATGGACTGGTGGGTTGGGCCGTCTTCGCCCAGGCCAATGCTGTCGTGGGTGAACACATGGATCACGCGCTTTTTCATCAGCGCCGCCATGCGGATGGCGTTGCGCGAGTAGTCGCTAAAGGTCAGGAAGGTGCCACCGTAGGGGATAAAACCGCCATGCAGTGCCATACCGTTCATGATGGCGGCCATGCCGAACTCGCGCACGCCGTAGTTGATATGGCGTCCACCGCGCAGCTGACCCGCGCTATCAGCGCTTTGCACCAGCTGGCCTTGCGCGTCAAAACGCACCTGGGGCGTAGACGGCGTGTTGGTCAGGTTGGAGCCGGTCAGGTCGGCCGAGCCGCCCAGCATCTCGGGCACGGCGGCGGTGAAATGCTCTAGCGCCAGCTGCGAGGCTTTGCGCGAGGCCACGGTTTGCGCTTTGGTGTGGGCATCGACCACGGCGTTGACGGCGGTTTGCACGAAGTTCTTGGGCAGATCGCCTTTCATGCGGCGCACAAATTCTTTGGCCAGCGCGGGGTGCGCCGCTTTGTAGGCCGCAAAGCGGGTGTTCCAGGCTTTTTCGCGGGCGCGGCCGGCTTCTTTGGCGTCCCAGTCGGCGTACACCGATTTGGGCACCACAAAAGGTGGGTGGTCCCAGCCGATCGCGGCGCGGGTGAGGGCGATTTCGTCGGCGCCCAAGGGCTCGCCGTGCGCTTTGGAGGTGTTGGCGCGGTTGGGGCTGCCCTTGCCGATAGCGGTTTTGCAAACGATGAGCGTAGGTTTGTTGGTGCTGGCCTTGGCTTTGGCAATCGCGTTGGATACCGCCTGCACATCGTGGCCGTCCACTTTGTCGATCACGTTCCAGCCGTAGGCGGCAAAACGCTGGGCGGTGTTATCGATGAACCAGGGAGCCACCTGTCCGTCAATGGAGATGCCGTTGTCGTCGTACAGCGCGACCAGCTTATTGAGTTTCCAGGCGCCTGCCAGTGCGCAGGCCTCGTGGCTGATGCCTTCCATCATGCAGCCGTCGCCCAAAAACGCATACGTGTGGTGGTCCACGATGGCGTGGCCGTCGCGGTTGAACTGGGCGGCGAGCATTTTCTCGGCCATGGCCATGCCCACCGCATTGCTGATGCCTTGGCCCAGCGGGCCGGTGGTGGTCTCTACACCCGGGGTGATGTCCACTTCAGGGTGGCCGGCGGTTTTGCTGTGCAGTTGGCGAAAGTTCTTGAGCTCGGCCATGGGCAGTTTGTAGCCGCTCAGGTGCAGCAAGGCGTACAGCAGCATGGAGCCGTGGCCGTTGGAGAGCACAAAGCGGTCGCGGTTGGCCCAATGGGGGTTGACCGGGTTGTGCTGCAAATGCTGGCCCCACAAAGCCACCGCAATATCGGCCATGCCCATGGGCGCGCCAGGGTGACCCGAGTTGGCTTGTTGAACTGCGTCCATTGCAAGCGCGCGGATTGCGCTTGCCATTTGCTGGGTGTTGGCCATGGGAGGGGCTCCGGTAGGGTGCGGGTGGGGAAAGGGTCGCTGCGGGAGCGAGGCTGCATTTTAGCGGCGCGCCGCTAAAGCAAGTCCGATTGCACGCGTGCTTGGGCGGGCCGGCTTAACGCGCGTCAGCCGCTTCGCACAAGGCGCGCAGCGCGTCGGTCAGCGCCTGTGCCTGGGCGGGTTTGCGCAGGTACACGTCTACCTGCGGCTGCCTGGCGGCCGCCCCGGCTCCGGCCAGAGCTGCCGAGAGCATCAAAATGCCGATACGGGGGAAGCGCGCACGCATGCGCTGGGCAATGCTGTGGCCGTCCTCGCCCGGCAGGTTCAGGTCCAGGACCAAGGCGTGTGCGCTCGATTGGGCGAGCGCTGCATCGAGCGCCGCGCCGCTGTCCACGCCGCGTACCTCAAAGCCTTGTTCGCGCAAGTGGTCACATAAGGCCTCTTGCACGGCCAGGTTGTCCTCGACGATGACGATGGAGTACGGGGACATGCGCGTGCGGGCCTTTGGGTGCTAGGGGGGGCGTGCACGCCCTCGGTCAGCGTGAACCAGAACACCAGTTGCGCACCCTCTTGGCTCATGTGGATGCGGCTGCCCATGGCCAACGCCAATTGCTGGGACAGCCACAGCCCCAGGCCAGTGCCGGAAAAGCGCGAGGCAGAGGGTGCACGGTAGTGGCGTTCAAACACTTTTGTCGGATCGGGCACACCGGCCGGACCGATGGCGCTGCGCACCGCAAACTGCAGCTGCGTGGGCTGGCCGCGCCAGTGCAGGCGGCCAATTTGCAGTGCGATGGGGCTCTCGGGCGGGGCGTACTTCAGGGCGTTACCCAAAAGGTTGTTCAAAATGATCTGCAGGTAGGCCGTGCTGCCCGTCCAAGGTAGGCTGGCGTCTTGGGCATGGTCATAGCGCACCGCAATGCGGTCGGCCGGTGCCTGGGTGGCGTCACACAGCGACTGGATCAAGGGCGACAGCAGCGACTGGGGCGCAAACACGCTGGCCTCGGCCGATAAGGCGCCGCCTTCAAACCGGCTGACCTGGCTGCAACTGTCCAAGATGTCTACGATATTGGCCACCGCCTGTTGCAGCCTTTGCTCCCACAGCGCGCTTTGCGCCGGCGTTGCGGCCTGTGCCAAGGCTTTGCTGCCCAAGGCGATCACCGTGAGCGGCGTCTTGATTTCGTGCACCAGCAGGTCCATCAGGTGCTGCTGCGCCGCGATCGTTGGGCTGGAATGGCGCTCGGCGCGCGCTGCTTGTGGCATGGTCAAAGCGGGACAATGGAGGTTACAGAGTGCGTGGACAGGTCCGCGCAGGTGTTAACCCCTGACTGTAGCGTCAATAGGCGGCCCTTAGGTTTGGAGGGGCTGGGTTCACACAAGGCGGGCACAATGCGCCGCCCTCCTCCCACTTGTTTTGTCAAAAGGCGCGTATGAGTTTGCTCTTTTCCCCGCTGACCCTGGCCAGCCCGCAAGGCGCGCTGACCTTGCCCAACCGCATCGTGGTGGCGCCCATGTGCCAGTACGCTGCGCACGACGGTTTGGCCAACGACTGGCATTTGATGCACTGGGGCAATTTGCTCAACAGTGGCGCCGGTCTGTTCACCATCGAGGCCACCGCCGTGCTGCCCGAGGGGCGCATCACGCCGGCCTGTCTGGGCCTGTGGGACGAGGCTACCGAAGCGGCGCTGGCTGGGCATTTGCGCCGTGCGCGCTCCCTGGCGCCGCAAGTGGCCGTCTGCATTCAGTTGGCCCACGCCGGGCGCAAGGCTTCAAGCGCCGTGCCCTGGGCGGGCGGGCAGTTGCTCAGCGCCGCGCAGGGCGGCTGGACGCCCGAGGGCCCTTCGGCGCTGCCCCAACTCCCGCAAGAAAGCCCGCCGCGCGCCATGGACGCGGCCGCCATGGCCCGGGTGCGCGATGCCTTTGTGCGCGCCGCCGAGCGCGCCCACGCGATGGGTGTGGACGCCATCGAGCTGCACGCGGCGCATGGCTATTTGCTGCACGAGTTTTTGTCGCCACTGGCCAACCAGCGCAGCGACGCCTATGGCGGCAGTTTGGACAAGCGCATGCGCTATCCGCTGGAGGTGTTCGCCGCCGTGCGCAAAGCCTACGGCGGCGTGCTGGGCGTGCGTATTTCGGCCTCTGACTGGGTGGAAGGGGCCTGGGACTGCGACCAAAGCGCCGTGCTGGCGCAGCGCCTGCGCGATGCGGGGTGCAACTTCATCCACGTGTCCAGCGGAGGCGTCTCGCCCCAGCAAAAGATTGCACTGGGGCCCAACTACCAAGTGCCGTTTGCGCGCCAGATCCGCCAAGCCTGCGGCAGGCCGACCACCGCCGTGGGCCTGATTACCGAGGCGCAGCAGGCAGAGGCCTTGCTGCAAGCGGGCGATGCCGATCTGGTGGCCCTGGCCCGCGCTTTTTTGTACCAGCCACGCTGGGGCTGGCAGGCCGCTGCCGCCTTAGGCGGGCAGGTCCAGGCGCACCCGGCCTACTGGCGCAGCCTGCCGCGCGAGGCCCAGGCCGTGTTTGGCCAAGTGGCTATTGGCGGGCGCTAAAGCGCCGTTGGTTGTCGGACACTACACTCGTGTTTGGATTGCCCGGGCCATTGCGCCCGCTGGCTGGCGCTGCCCGCGCGCCCTTTTTTTGCATGATGGATTGCCTATGACCACCGCTACCTACGCCGCGCGGCGCGCCCGCCTGGCAGAACACCTGGGCGCCCAAGGCCTGGCCCTGTTGCCCACCGCGCCCGAACAACAGCGCAACCGCGACGCCGACTTTCCCTACCGCTTTGACAGCTATTTCCACTACCTGTGCGGCTTTACCGAGCCCGGCGCCTGGCTGCTGATCGCTGGCAGCGGGCGCAGCATCTTGTTTTGCCAGCCCAAAGACCTGGAGCGCGAAATCTGGGACGGCTACCGCCTGGGCCCAGATGCAGCCCCGGCCGCGCTCGGCGTCGACGAGGCCTATCCGCTGTCCGAACTCGATGCGCGGGTGAGCACCTTGCTCGACGGATGCGATGCCGTGTGGTACCCCTTTGCCACCCACCAAGGGCTGGAGAGCCGGGTGCAGGGCTGGCTGCAGCCCTTGCGCGACCGCGTGCGCTATGGCGCTTTGTGCCCCGGCGCCCAGCGCGACCTGTGCGAGCCGCTGGACGAAATGCGCCTCATCAAGGACGCGCACGAACAAAACACCATGCGCCGGGCCGGGCAGATCAGCGCGGGCGCGCACATCCGCGCCATGCAAACGAGCGCGCGCATGCTGCGCGCCGGCCAGGAGGTGCGCGAGTACCACCTGGAGGCCGAGCTGCTGCACGAGTTTCGCCGCCATGGCGCGCAGGCGCCGGCTTACACCTCCATCGTGGCAGCAGGCGCCAACGCCTGCGTGCTGCACTACCGCGCCGACACCGCCCTGGTGCGGCCAGGCCAATTGGTGCTGATCGACGCCGGCTGCGAGCTCGATGGCTACGCCTCGGACATCACCCGCACCTTCCCGGCCAACGGGCGCTTTACCGGTCCGCAGCGCACTTTGTACGACTTGGTGCTGGCCTCGCAAGAGGCGGCAGTGGCCGCCACCCGGCCCGGCGCACGCTTTACCGATCCGCACGATGCGGCGGTGGCGGTACTGGCCCAGGGCATGCTCGATGTGGGTTTGCTGGACAAAAACAAAGTGGGCGGTTTGCACGATGTGATCGAAAAGCGCGCTTATTTCCAGTTTTATATGCACCGCACCGGCCACTGGCTGGGGCGCGATGTGCACGATTGCGGCGCCTATACCGAGCCCTCGGAAATTGGCGATGCCAGCACGCGCCTGGATGCGCTGACCGGCCAGACCATTGTCAGCCGACCCGCGCGCATCTTGCGCGAGGGCATGGTGCTGACCATCGAGCCGGGCATTTACGTGCGCCCGGCGCCCGGCGTGCCGGCGCATTTCCACGACATTGGCATCCGCATTGAGGACGACGCTTTGGTGACCGCGCAGGGCTGCGAGCTGATGAGCCGTGGCGTGCCGGTGCAGGCCGACGCCATCGAAGCCTTGATGAAAGACTAAGCGCATGCGCCGCACCTCCTCTCGCCTGTGGGCGTTTGCCCCCTTGATCAGCCTCGCCGCGTGGGCCCAGGAGGCACCGCCTCCCGATGGTGCGCCCGCGCAGGCTCCTAAAGCCAGCACCCCCGCCGCGCCCAAAGGCCCAACGGGCAAAGCGCCCGAGGCGACCCTCAAGGCGGTGGAAATTCGCGCCAACCAAGAAAGCGATACACGCCGGCTGTCCACGGCCGCCAAAATCGTGGTGGGGCGCGAAGAAATCGAGCGCTATGGCGACACCTCCATGGGCGAGCTGCTCAAACGCCTGCCGGGTGTGGTCAGCGGCGGTCGGCCCGGGCGCGGCGGCCCGCCCCAGATGCGCGGCCTAGGTGGCGGCTACACCCAAATCCTGATTGACGGCGAGCGCGCACCACGCGGCTTTTCGCTCGAAGATTTGGCCCCCGAGCAGGTCGAGCGCGTCGAAATTTACCGCGCCCCCACCGCCGAGACCGGCGCGCGCGCGATTGCCGGCACCATCAACATCATCACGCGCGGCGGCTACATCAAGTACCTCAACAACTTGAGCGTGGGCGCGGGCCTGGAAAACGGCAAGACCAGCCCTGGCCTGTCCTGGACGCGCAGCGACACCACCGCCGAGGGCTTGAGCTACACCTTGTCAGTCTCGGCCATGCGTATGGACCGATCCAACGACGACGCCAAAAGCACGCGCACCGAAAGCCTTTTGAATCCGGCAGCGCCGGTACTTTTGCAAACCATGGACGAACGCACCGTGGCCGACAGCCAGCGCGACATGATGCACCTCAACGGCCGCTTGCAATGGGGCGCGCCCGGCGCTGACACGCTGATGCTCATGCCTATGCTCATCATGAGCCAGGGCGGCGGTACCTCCAGTAGTGTTCTGAGCCAAAGTGGCGGCGATTTGCCCTATGCCACCAGCGCCTCCAACACCGACAGCCGCTTTGCCACGCTGCGCCTGGCCGGCTCCTGGAGCCACCGCTTGGACAACGGCGCGCGCCTACAGGTCAACGCCAATGGCGGCAACAGCCAGTGGAACAACAGCGCGCTGCGGCAGCAAAACGGCGGCACCAGCGGTGGTGTGGCAATAGGGCCGATTACGTCTTCGCAGTCTTCAACGCAAAAAGAAACCAGCGTCAGCGGCAACGGCAAGTACTCGCAGCTCATCGCCGACAAGCACAGCTTGGTCGCAGGCCTGGAGCTGGAGGCCAGCCAGCGCGATGAAAACGCCAGCACGCTGCGCAACGGCGAGTCGCCGCTGTCCGACTTTGACGGTAACTTATCTGCCGCCAGTCGGCGCGTGGCCGTATACGCGCAGAACGAATGGGAGCCCAATCCGCACTGGGCGGCCCATGCGGGACTGCGCTTAGAAAACATCCGCACCAGTGGCAGCGTGGCGGTCGATGCGCCTACGGTCAGCAATGAAAGCAGTGTGCTCACGCCCTTGTTGCACGCGGTGTGGCGCCCGGATTTGGCCGCAAAAGACCAGTTTCGCGCCAGCCTGACGCGCAGCTACCGCTCGCCCGATTTGGCGCGTTTGATTGCCCGCCCGACCATCAACAGTTTTTACCTCAACCGAGGCAGCAATACCGAGCTGCACCCCGACAGCGCAGGCAACCCCGACCTGATGCCCGAACTGGCCGTGGGGCTGGACGTGGCTTTTGAGCATTACCTCTCGGGCGGCGGCTTGCTCAGTGCCAATGTGTTTGTGCGCAAGATAGACAACCTGATGCGTAATCGGGTGGCACTGGAGTCGGTTTCCTGGGCAGATGCACCGCGCTGGGTCTCGCGCATGCAAAACATTGGCAATGCGATCACCAGCGGCGTGGAGTTGGAGGCCAAATTTCGGCTACGCGAGATCGATCCCGAGGCTCCGGCGCTGGATATTCGCGCCAACATGAGCATTTTTAGATCGCAGGTGCTGGACGTTCCCGGCCCCAACAACCGTTTAGAGCAGCAGGCCGACGGCGTGCTCAACCTGGGCGCCGACTACCGCCTAAGCAGTATGCCGCTGCGACTGAGCGGCAATATCAACTGGACGCCCGGCTTTAGCACGCGCTTATCGGACGCTAAAGAGGTATTTCAGGGGGACAAACTGGTGGCCGATGCCTCGGCGCTGTGGATTTTCAATCCCAGCTTGCAGCTGCGCCTGTCGGCGAGCAACTTCCTGCCGCGCAAATACCCCACGGGCGGCACCGTCTTGTCCAACACCCTGGCTGGCCTGCCGACGCGGGACATGACGCTGAACAACCCGCCTTCCTATGTGAACTACCAGGCGCGGCTGGAGCTCAAGCTCTGATCGTGCGGGGTGTGCAGACTTGCGTGATAGAAACTATCAATCAGTTAGTGCATTTCAATTGGCGTTTTTAATAGACTCTGCCTATGATTGCGCCCATGTCGATAGAGATTCCTTTATCGGCAGTTCGTTAATCACGCAAGGAGTCTGACCATGTCAACAACGCAAGTACCGCAAATTAAAACCCTGGCCAATCTGGAGGCCGCCTTCGCCGGCGAGTCGATGGCGCACATCAAGTACCGCTATTTCGCCAAACTGGCGCGCGAGATGGGCGACGAGCTGACCGCCCGCACTTTTGAAGACACGGCCGCCCAGGAGGTCTTACACGCCTTTGGGCATTTGGACCTGCTCTACCCCAAAAACCAGATGACGCCAGCGCGCGCGCTGCAAATCGCTATCGACGGCGAAACCTATGAGTATTCGGAGATGTACCCCGGTTTCCGGCAAACCGCCCAGGCCGAGGGCGATGCGGCGGCGGTCGCCGAAATGGACGCGCAAATATCCGAGAGCAAAGAGCACGCGGCCGCATTTGCCGCAGCGCTGCAGGCCTCCCAGGCTTTGCAGGCCACGCTGCAAAAAGCACAAAAGCGCTTTGCCGCGCTGGCCAAAGTGGAGGAGCGGCACGCCGCGCATTACCAATCCGTGCTGGCGACCGTGCAGGCTTGATGCTGGCGCGTTGCGCTAGTTAAAACCTTTTTAAAAACCTAAGAGAGCGAGAAATTTATGAAAACCTATGTGTGCATTGTGTGCGGCTTTGTGTATGACGAGGCCGCCGGGCGGCCCGAAGACGGTATCGCGCCGGGAACCCTGTGGGCCGACGTGCCAGCCAGCTGGGCCTGCCCGGACTGTGGCGTTGCGAAGGCCGATTTCGAGCCAGTGGAGGTCTGAGCATGGACGCCGCACTGCCGCTGGTGATCGTGGGTGCCGGCCTGGCCGGCTGGACAACCGCGCGCGAAGTGCGCAAGCGCGCCCCCGAGCGCGCCATCGTCCTGATCAGCGCTGATGCGGCGGACTTTTATGCCAAGCCCACGCTGTCCAACGCTTTGGCGCAAAAGCGCACGGCGGCGCAGTTGGTGACCACGCCGGCTGCCCAAATGGCCGAGACGGCGCAGGTGCAGTTGCACGCCCACTGCACCGTGCGCCGCCTGGACACCGCCACCCAGACGGTGCATTTTGACGACGCCCAGGGCGTGGCGCAGCAGATGCGCTATGGCCAGTTGGTGCTGGCCACTGGCGCCCACCCCATCGCCTTGCCCCTGGCCGGTGATGCGACGCACAGCGTGCGCGCGGTCAACCATTTGCAGGATTTGGCCGCGTTTCACCAGGCGCTGGGCCCAGCGCCTAAGACGGTACTGGTGATCGGCGCCGGCCTGATTGGCTGCGAGTTTGCCAACGACTTGCTTTTGGGTGGCTACGCGGTGCATGTGGTCGATCCGGCGCCCCGGCCCTTGGCATTGCTGCTGCCGCAGGGCGCGGGCGAGGCTTTGGGCACGGCGCTCCAGGCGCAAGGTGTGGTTTGGCACATGGGCACCACGGTGCAACACCTGGCCCACAGCGCCGACGGGCGTGTCCAGGCCACTTTGGCCGATGGCAGCGTGGTGTTGGCCGACAGCGTGCTCAGCGCCGTGGGCTTGCGTTCGGAGACGGCCTTGGCCAGCGCAGCCAGCATCGCATGTGATCGTGGCGTGCTGGTCGATGCATATGTGCAAACCAGCGTGCCGGACGTCTATGCCTTGGGTGATTGTGCGCAGTACGCCAGCGCGGGCGGGCGCACCTTGCCCTATGTGATGCCCATCATGAACGCCGCTAAGGCGCTGGCGGCCACCCTGAGCGGCGAACCCACGGCCTTGGTGTTTCCACTGATGCCGGTGGCCGTCAAGACGCCGGCCTTGCCCATCGTGGTGGCCGCGCCCCACCCGGCAACGCAAGGGCAGTGGCTGCAGGATGCAGCCGCCCCGACTGACGAAGGCGGCGTATGGCGCTTTGTGGATGCGCAGGCGCAGATGCGCGGTTTTGTACTCACAGGCAAGCAAACTGCGCGGCGCATGGAGTTGGCCAAAGCCACGCTCCCTTAAGTACCTGCTGACTACAATCGGTCGCTTCACCCGTACCGCGCTGTGGGACATGACCGAGTCGCCCGGCGCACAAGGAAGCACGATGGCACACGACGCAAGCACTCCACCCTCAGGCACTGGCAACTCGGAGGCCGACGATAAAAGGGCCGAACTGCGCCGTGCTGCCCTGGAATACCACCAATTTCCAACGCCGGGCAAGATTTCCATCGCCCCCACCACCCAGTTGGTCAACCAGCACGACCTGGCGCTGGCCTATTCGCCCGGCGTAGCCGCGCCCTGCGAAGAAATCGCCAGAGACCCCAACGCGGTCTACAAGTACACCAGCCGGGGGAACCTGGTGGCAGTGATTACCAATGGCACGGCCGTGCTGGGCCTGGGTGATATCGGCCCACTAGCGGCCAAGCCGGTGATGGAGGGCAAAGCGGTTTTGTTTAAAAAGTTTGCCGGCATTGACGTGTTTGACATCGAGGTTGACGAAAAGCACGACCTGGACAAGCTGGTGGACATCATCGCCTCGCTGGAGCCTACTTTTGGCGGCATCAACCTCGAAGACATCAAAGCACCCGACTGTTTTTATGTAGAGCGCAAGCTGCGCGAGCGTATGAAGATCCCGGTGTTCCACGACGACCAGCATGGCACCGCTATTGTGGTGGGCGCAGCGCTGCTCAACGGGCTCAAGGTGGTGGGCAAGTCGCTCAAAGAAATCAAGCTGGTGACCTCAGGCGCCGGCGCGGCGGCATTGGCTTGCCTGCAACTGCTCGTCAAGCTGGGCGTGCCCCGCGAAAATATTTATGTCACCGACCTGGTGGGTGTCGTATACGAAGGCCGCACCGAGTTGATGGACGCGGACAAGGCGCAATTCACCCAGAAAACTGATGCGCGCACGCTGCGCGACGTGATCGCCGGTGCAGATGTATTTTTGGGTCTGTCCGCAGGCGGCGTACTCAAGCCCGATATGGTGAAAAGCATGGCGGCGCGGCCACTGATTTTTGCACTGGCCAATCCGACGCCCGAAATCCTGCCCGAAGAGGTCAAAGCCGTGCGCGATGACGCCATCATGGCCACCGGGCGCAGCGATTACCACAACCAGGTCAACAATGTCTTGTGTTTTCCGTACATCTTTCGGGGGGCACTGGACGCCGGTGCCTCGACGATCACAGTGGAGATGGAAATTGCCGCGGTCTACGCCATAGCCGAACTGGCCCAGGCCGAGCAAAGCGATGTGGTCGCTGCCGCTTACGCTGGCGAGCAACTGGCCTTCGGCCCCGAATACCTGATCCCCAAGCCTTTCGATCCACGTTTGATGATCAAGATCGCCCCTGCCGTGGCCCAGGCCGCAGCCGACAGCGGCGTGGCGCTGCGCCCGGTAAAGGATATGGAGGCCTACCGCGAGCAGTTGCAAAGCTTTGTGTATGCCTCGGGCACGACCATGAAGCCGATATTTACGGCGGCCAAAAACGGCCTCAAAAAGCGCGTGGCCTTTGCCGAAGGCGAGGACGAGCGGGTGCTGCGGGCGGTGCAAATCGTGGTCGATGAGGGCATCGCCATGCCCACATTGATCGGGCGCCCGGCCATCATCGCAGAGCGCATTACCAAATTCGGGTTGCGCCTGCGCGAGGGCCAGGACTATGCCGTGGTCAATGTGGAGCGCGACGAGCGCTACCGCGATTTTTGGCAAACCTACCACCGCATGACCGAGCGCAAAGGCGTGACGGTGCAGGTGGCCAAGATCGAGATGCGCCGGCGCCTTACGCTGATTGGATCCATGCTCCTGCAAAAAGGCTATGTGGACGGCCTCATTTGTGGCACCTGGGGTACCACGGGGCTGCACCTGGGCTATATCGACCAGGTCATTGGTAAACGCGCGGCGCCTGTCGGCTCATCGGGCGAATCTCTGCCCATCTACGCGTGTATGAACGGCTTGATGCTGCCCGGACGCCAGCTGTTTTTGGTCGACACTCATGTCAACTACGACCCCACGGCGGCCGAATTGGCGCGCATCACCATCATGGCTGCCGAGGAGATGTTGCGCTTTGGCTTCAAGCCCAAGGCCGCTTTGCTCAGCCACTCCAACTTTGGCAGCAGCAATGAACCCAGCGCTGTGAAGATGCGCGCCACTTTGGAACTTTTGCGCCTCGACGCCCCTTGGCTAGAGGTGGATGGCGAAATGCATGGTGATGTGGCGCTCGACGGCCATGCGCGCGAGGCTTTGATGCCCAACACCACCTTGCACGGGGATGCCAATTTGCTGGTTTTGCCCAATATTGATGCCGCCAACATTGCCTATAACTTGCTCAAAACCGCTGCCGGCGGCAATATTGCTATTGGCCCCGTGCTCTTGGGTGCAGCCAAACCGGTGCATGTGCTCACTGCCAGCACAACCGTGCGGCGCATTGTCAACATGACCGCGTTGACCGTGGCCGACGCTAACGCCACCCGTTAGAGGCGCCACCCCCCCCGCAAAAACCCTGTCAAGGGCAAACCCTGAGGGGTGTGGGCCTACTTTTGTGGCAGGTATTGCCTTTTTCCGCCAGATGGGAGAGAATCCTACTTGGTGTTTTTAGCGATTTTTTCGATTGTTGGTGGGTTTTTATCGTGTTTTTGATAGCCAAAGCGGCGTCAAGTCGGTGGTTTAGGGTAATTCTTCTTTCATTATGTGGAATTGAGTGGGCCCGATTTGCCAGTTTGATTGCGCTGATGGGCACGATGGGCTGCGGCTTGGCCCTGGCATCTTCTGCGGGTTTGGCGAGCTTGGGCCCGGACATTTCAGAGCAGGCATTGCCTGCGCAGGGTGTCCAAACCTACCGCAGCATTTTGAAGGGCGGGCCTTTTCCCTACGATAAAGACGGGGTGGTTTTTGGTAACAGGGAGCGTGCGCTCCCACCCGCTAAGCGGGGTTATTACCGAGAATACACCGTGCGCACGCCGGGAAAGCGCAATCGAGGATCGCAAAGAATTGTTTGTGGCGGACCGGCTACTGAGCCAGACGCCTGTTATTACACGGCTGATCACTATGCGACTTTTCGCAAGATCGTGCCTTGAAATTATTTAGAAAGTGAATCGGGGATGGATACGCCACTTCGAAATGTCAGGACCAATATAGTCCAGTCGATACGCGCTTTTCGCGTCTCGGATTTGCAGGAGGCTGCGCAGGATTTGGGACAGCACTTTCTGTACGCCAATTTGGGCGATGCCCAAACCAAACAAGATGTGCTGGACATGATCTGTGCACAGTTTTTGCTCGCTGCCAGCGCAAACAAAAACTTTGATTCGCTCTACGACAGCATGACCGATCCGGTTCACAAATCGGGGCCGCAACCTGGGTTTATCGCGGTTTTGGAGCACATTCCGGCGAACGTCAAGTTTGACAAAGAAGCCCGTGAGCAATTGCTCGACATCTTCAGAGACGCAGCGGATTACTGGGGGGACCGAAAGATACCCTTCAGATGTTTCTATTCTTTTCCGTAGCCCGTTCTGCACAAACCAGCCAAGCAGAACGGGCGAACCAGGCAAACACCGGTGTCGAGAGCCCCAGCGCTGACGCCCTCGATTCTTCGGTCAATATAGAGAAGCTTCCCAGCGACTTTTTGCTCGATGTATCACCATTGGCCCTGCGTATGAGCAGTCCGTTTAATGCGGGATATTGGCTAGCCGCGGCCTAATGTGCCCCAGCACCTGCCGGAGCCCGGCATAAAGAGAAAAGCCCGCTGTTGCGGGCTTTTCTCTTATTCATGCCAATGTGGCTGCAAGCTTACGGTGTCTTTGGCGGCGTTAGCGCATAGCCAGCTTGTTGGTCTGCGTGGTAGCTGGACCGGACCATGGCGCCCACGGCAGCGTGCTTGAAACCCATGGCGTAAGCCTGGGACTCCAATGCCTTGAACCCGTCGGGGTGCACATAGCGCCGCACCGGCAGGTGGCTGCTGGAGGGCGCCAGGTACTGGCCGATGGTCAGCATATCAATGTCATGGGCGCGCATATCGCGCATGACCTCCAAAATTTCTTCATCGGTTTCGCCCAAGCCCACCATCAGACCGCTTTTGGTTGGAATATGTGGGAACAAGACCTTGAATTTTTTGAGCAAATTAAGCGAAAAAAGATAGTCTGAGCCCGGGCGCGCTTCTTTGTAAAGTCGGGGCACTGTCTCGATATTGTGGTTCATCACATCGGGCGGTGCGCTTTGCAAAATGGACAGGGCACGGTCGTCGCGACCGCGGAAGTCAGGCACCAATACCTCAATGCGCGTAGCGGGCGAAAGCGCTTGCACTTGTTCAATGCATTGCACAAAATGTCCGGCTCCGCCGTCGCGCAAGTCATCGCGGTCGACGCTGGTAATGACCACATAGCTCAGGCCAAGTGCGGCGATCGTGCGGGCAAGCTTTTGTGGCTCATCGGTATCCAAGGGGTCAGGGCGTCCGTGACCTACGTCGCAAAAAGGGCAACGGCGCGTGCACTTGTCGCCCATGATCATGAACGTGGCCGTGCCTTTTCCAAAGCACTCACCAATATTGGGGCAGGATGCCTCTTCACAGACCGTCACCAGTTTGTTGGCACGCAATATGTCTTTGATTTCGTAAAACCGACTTCCCGTAGAGGCCGCCTTGACGCGAATCCAGTCGGGTTTTTTCAGGACTTCCCCCGGCTGCACCTTGATCGGAATGCGCGCCAGCTTGGCCCCGGCCTTTTGTTTGACAAGCGGGTCGAATGGCGCAGGGGAGGTGGGGCTGGTGGGCATAGATTTAGGGGGATAAGGCAGTTAGCAATCGCGCGCTCAAAGCCTGTGAAGCTTCCTGCATGCTGACCTGCACGCCTATTGTAGAAAGGTCCACTGTTTGCAGACTGGCATAACCGCAGGGATTGATCTGGGTGAAGGGGGCCAGATCCATGGCGACATTCAACGCCAAGCCGTGGTAAGTGCAGTGGCGACTGACTTTGATGCCCAGCGCGGCAATTTTTCCCAGACCGACAAAACTTGGCGGCGCATTCTTGGCCGCGACCGGCAACTGGCTGTGGCCGTAGGGGTCGTCCAGTCGCACATAAATTCCGGGAGCGCCCACCACTCGATGGCCTGTCACCCCCCAGGCACGAAGTGTGCGCAAAACGGCCTCTTCGAGACGAAATACATATTCTTTGACGAAATAACCGGCAACCTGCAGATGAATAAGGGGGTAGGCCACCACCTGACCTGGGCCGTGGTAAGTAATTTGACCGCCCCGATCGGTGCGTACTACGGGGATTTCGCTGGCACACAAAAGGTGCGTCGCCTGGCTCGCTAGGCCTTCGGTAAAAGTTGGCGGATGCTCGCAAAGCCAAATTTCATCGGCGGTATCGAGCGTCCGATCGGCGGTAAACGCCTTCATGGCGGCCAAGGTCGCGGCGTAATCGACATAGCCTAAGTACTTGATCTCCATAGAAAAAATTCGCTAAAGTGCGATTTTGACCATCGGATGCCCCGTCAAGGCAAGGTACAAACCATCCAATTGGGCCCGACTTGTAGCGCGAAAATTAAGCGTAATCCCAAGGTATTTGTCGCCTTTGCTGGGGCGCAGTTCCACATTGGAGCCGTCAAAGTCAGGATCAAAATTTTGCGCTAAAGCCACCATAGTAATGAGGAAGTCAGGGTGGTGCAGTCCAATCACCTTGATAGGAAAGTCGCAGGGGTATTGGACTAGCGAGTCTCGTTCGGGGATGCTATTCATGGCCGGATTATGGAGCTTAGGGTCCGCCACAATCCTCTTTATGGGGAGGGGCTTTTGTTTCGGTGAAGTAAAGGTGCGATATACTAAGAGGCTATCCTGAGTGCTAAGGCGAAGCGGGTGTCAAAAAACCAAACAGAATTTGGCGAGGATGCCCCAAAGCCGTGGGAGACCGATTCAGAAACGGATTTTGTCCCCTTAACTGCAGCGCAAGCACGGGCTTGGCGTGCACAGCATGGCAAAGGCGTCACAGCCTGGTCGGTAGTGCAGATGCAGTTGATTGCGGCACTTTTTGTTAGCGCGATAACCGGCTTGGTGATGAATCAAGCCAGTTATGCCTGGTCCGCCCTGTATGGGGCACTTGTTATTGCACTTCCCAACGCCGCCATGGCGCGAGGAATCAGTAAGCGCAAGGCGCCCAACGCTGAAACAGCGGTGGCTGCGGTGCTGGTGTGGGAGATGGTCAAAGTGGCTGCATCAGCGTTTTTGCTAATGATTGCCGCACGGGTGGTCGAAAATTTGAGTTGGCCCGCATTGTTGCTGGGCCTGGTTTTAACAATTAAGGTGAATTGGCTCGCTTTGGCCCGAGGGGCACAAAACAGCCGGTCAATTGCAAAGTCTAGGACTGAATGACGTATGTCTGCTGAACAGGGCCCAAGCGCCGGTGAATACATTGTTCACCACCTGACGCATCTTCAAAACAAGCCCATGGCGGGCGTCATCGATTTCTCGGTATTTAATATCGACTCGATTTTTTGGTCCATAACGCTAGGCTTGATTGGATGCTTCGTGTTGTGGCGCGCAGCCTCTACGGCAACTTCTGGTGCGCCCGGGCGCTTCCAGGCCGCCGTGGAAATCATGTTCGAATTGGTAGACAGCCAAGCAAAAGGCATTATCCATAACGCAGAAAGCCGCAAGTTGGTTGCGCCGCTGGCGCTGACAGTTTTTGTCTGGATATTTTTGCTCAATGCCATGGACTTGTTCCCCGTGGACTTGTTCCCAATGATATTCCAGGCTATCTACGGTGCTGCGGGGCATGATACGCACCACGCTTACATGCGCGTAGTGCCCTCCGCTGATCTATCTACCACCCTGGGTTTGTCGACCTCAGTTTTGCTGATTTGTGTTTTTTACAACATCAAAATCAAAGGGGTGGGCGGCTGGGTGCATGAGTTGTTTTGTGCCCCGTTTGGCGCGCATCCGCTGTTGTGGCCTGTAAATTTTGTGATGCAAATGATCGAGTTTGCGGCGAAGACGGTTTCCCATGGCATGCGACTTTTTGGAAACATGTACGCTGGCGAGTTGGTCTTCATGCTGATCGCATTGATGGGCGGCGCTGCCGCTTTAAGCTTGCCTGGCGTACTTTTGCCCATTGGACATGTTATTGCGGGTTCAATTTGGGCGATTTTCCACATCATGATCATTACCTTGCAGGCATTCATCTTCATGATGTTGACTTTGGTTTATGTTGGCCAAGCGCACGACGCACATTGATTTCTTTTTATTAACTTTCTCATCCCCTCATAGGAGCTACAAATGGAACACGTACTTGGTTATGTCGCTTTGGCCTCAGGCCTGATCATCGGTTTGGGCGCGATTGGCGCGTGTATCGGTATCGGCATCATGGGAAGCAAGTATCTTGAAGCGGCTGCGCGCCAGCCTGAATTGATGAACGAACTGCAAACCAAGATGTTCTTGCTTGCCGGTCTGATTGACGCCGCTTTCCTGATCGGCGTGGGTATCGCGATGATGTTCGCTTTTGCGAACCCCTTCGTTCTCAAGTAAGCATTTAAGCTAAACAAAGACTGGTGTTGACGTGAGTATTAACGCAACCCTGTTCGTCCAGATGATCGTGTTTGCGATCCTGGTGTGGTTCACGATGAAGTTCGTGTGGCCTCCCATGGCAAACGCACTAGACGAACGCACACAAAAGATCGCGCATGGTTTGGCGGCTGCGGAGCATGCCAAGATCGAGTTGGCACACGCGCACAAAGAAGTTGAACTCAAATTGGCGGCAACCCGCTCGGAGTCGACGGCTTTGATTGCGGATGCTGAGCGGCGTGCGCAGCACTTAATTGATGAAGCGAAGACGCGCGCTGCACAAGAGGCGGCAAAAATCGTCGCCACTGCCCGTGCAGATGCCGAGCAAGAGTCGATCAAAGCGCGTGAAGCTTTGCGCGCCCAGGTCGCTGTTTTGGCCGTCAAAGGTGCTGAGCAAATCCTGCGCAAAGAAGTTAACGCTGGTGTGCATGCGGACCTTTTGGCCCGTCTGCAAACGGAACTCTAAGAGTTAGCCATGGCCGAACTTGCCACTATTGCCCGTCCCTACGCGGAAGCGCTTTTCAATGCATCTCAGGCCGATCTGGCTGGTAGTGCCGCGTGGCTCCAAGAGTTGGCCTTGATTGCAGTAAGCCCGGAGTTGATCCTGCTTGCGAACAATCCCAAGGTCACTTCAGAGCAAGTGATTGGTGTTATCAAAGGGGTTGCCAAGGCTTCTTGGTCGTCCCTTGCGGAGAACTTTGTGCGCGCGATCGTGGAAAACGGCCGACTCAGCGCGCTGCCTGAAGTGCTTGCGCAGTTTCGTGCGCACATGAACGCGCAGAGCGGATCGTCGGATGCGGTCGTTTACAGTCCATTTGAAATTGATGCTGCGGCATTGTCTCAAGTCGGCGAAGCGTTGCAAAAACGTTTTGGACGCAAATTGAACCTGTCGGTGCAGCTCGAGCCCGCATTGATTGGTGGGGTTCGCGTGGTCGTGGGCGACGAGGTATTGGATACCTCGGTCAAAGCTCGATTAGAACAAATGAAAGTTGCGCTGACCGCCTGATCGCGGTGCGGCCCTAACAAGAAAGAAGGAAAGAGTCATGCAACTCAATCCAGCAGAAATCTCCGAACTCATCAAGAGTCGTATCGAAGGTTTGGCCAATGAGGCCAATATCCGCATTCAAGGAACCGTTCTGTCGGTCACCGACGGCATCGTGCGTGTGCACGGTTTGTCAGACGTGATGCAGGGGGAGATGCTTGAATTCACCAACAACACCTTTGGTTTGGCGCTCAATTTGGAGCGTGATTCGGTGGGCGCAGTTATTTTGGGTGACTACGAGCATATTTCAGAAGGCGACACCGTCAAATGCACGGGCCGAATCCTTGAAGTGCCCGTAGGCCCCGAACTGATTGGCCGCGTGGTGAATGCTTTGGGTCATCCGATTGATGGCAAAGGCCCGATTAACGCCAAGATGACGGACGTTATCGAAAAAGTGGCGCCCGGCGTTATTGCGCGTGAGTCGGTGAGTCAGCCCATGCAAACCGGCCTGAAGTCTATTGACTCCATGGTGCCGATTGGCCGCGGTCAGCGCGAGCTGATCATTGGCGACCGTCAAACCGGTAAGACAGCGGTAGCGATTGACGCCATCATTAACCAAAAAGGTCAGAACATGACCTGCGTGTATGTGGCGATTGGGCAAAAAGCCTCGTCCATCAAAAACGTGGTGCGCGCCCTGGAGAAAGCCGGCGCCATGGAATATACGATTGTGGTGGCCGCATCGGCCTCAGAATCAGCGGCTATGCAGTATGTTTCGGCCTACTCGGGCTGTACCATGGGCGAATATTTCCGCGACCGCGGCGAGGACGCTCTCATTGTGTATGACGACTTGTCCAAGCAGGCCGTGGCCTACCGCCAAGTGTCTTTGCTCTTGCGCCGTCCCCCAGGTCGCGAAGCCTACCCGGGCGACGTGTTCTATCTCCACAGCCGTTTGCTCGAGCGCGCTGCCCGTGTCAATGCCGACTATGTCGAAGCATTCACCAAAGGCGCCGTGAAGGGCAAGACCGGTTCACTGACCGCTTTGCCGATTATCGAGACCCAGGCCGGCGACGTGTCTGCCTTCGTTCCGACCAACGTGATTTCGATTACTGACGGCCAGATCTTCTTGGAAACCTCGCTATTTAACGCTGGCATTCGTCCTGCGATTAACGCCGGTATTTCGGTTTCGCGCGTTGGTGGTGCAGCACAAACGAAATTGGTCAAGGGCTTGTCTGGCGGTATCCGCACCGACTTGGCCCAATACCGTGAGTTGGCTGCTTTTGCACAGTTCGCCTCTGATTTGGACGAGGCCACCCGCAAACAGCTGGACCGTGGCGCGCGTGTGACGGAATTGCTCAAGCAAGCGCAGTACAGCCCGCTGACGATTAGCTTGATGGCTGCGACATTGTTCGCGGTCAACAAAGGCTTTATGGATGACATCGAGATCAAGCAGGTGTTGATGTTCGAGCGCGAGTTGCACGCCTACCTCAAGGACAAGCACGCTGCGCTGCTGGCCACGCTGGAAGCCTCCAAAGCCCTGGACAAGGACTCTGAGGCCGAACTCACCGCTGGCCTGACCGCGTTCAAGAAGTCTTTTGTTTGATCGCCGCTGACCTACACAGGAGCAACTGATGGCAGCAGGTAAGGAAATACGCGGCAAGATCAAATCGGTGGAGAACACCAAGAAGATCACCAAAGCCATGGAAATGGTGGCCGCCTCCAAAATGCGCAAGGCGCAGGAGCGCATGCGCGCTGCCCGCCCCTACAGCGAGAAAATTCGCCATATCGCGGCTAACCTGAGCCAGGCCAACCCGGAATACGTGCATCCTTTTATGCAGATTAACCAGGCCAAAGGTGCAGGCTACATCGTGGTGACTACCGACAAAGGTTTGTGCGGCGGCCTCAACACCAACGTTCTGCGTAGCCTGACGCAAAAAATGCGCGAATTGCAGGGCGAAGGCTTGCTACCGCAAGCAGTCGCCATCGGCAATAAAGGCTTGGGATTTCTCAACCGCTCTGGTATCAAAGTGCTGGCCCAAGCAGTAGTACTGGGCGACACGCCCCATCTGGAAAAGCTGATCGGCCCAGTGAAGACCCTGCTTGACGCTTATGTCGCTGGTGAAGTCCGTGTGATTTACCTGTGCTACACGCGTTTTATTAATACGATGAAGCAAGAGCCAGTGGTAGAGCAACTGTTGCCACTGTCGGCAGATGCGCTGGCTCAGCATGCATCCCGAGTGGCATGGGATTACGTCTATGAGCCCGAAGCACATGTGGTAATTGACGATCTTTTGCTGCGTTACGTGGAGGCTTTGGTCTACCAAGCCGTGGCGGAAAGTATGGCGTCCGAGCAATCGGCGCGCATGGTGGCGATGAAGTCCGCAACTGACAACGCGGGAACCGTCATCAACGAACTCAAACTGGTTTACAACAAGACACGTCAAGCTGCAATCACCAAGGAATTGTCCGAGATTGTTGCGGGTGCGGCTGCTGTCTGATTTATTTTTGGAGCAAAAAAGCATGGCTCAAGCGAACGCGGACGTACTCGTCCAGGGAAAAATTGTTCAATGTATCGGAGCAGTGGTGGACGTCGAGTTTCCTCGCGACCACATGCCCAAGGTGTACGACGCATTGAAGTTAGAAGGCACCGCACTGACCCTCGAGGTTCAGCAGCAGCTGGGCGATGGCGTGGTGCGCACTATTGCGCTGGGCAGCTCGGATGGATTGCGTCGAGGCCTGATGGTGGTCAATACCGGCGCTGCGATCACGGTTCCCGTGGGCAAGGGTACTTTGGGCCGCATCATGGACGTGTTGGGTAACCCCATCGACGAGCGTGGCCCTGTGGACCAAACCGCGACGGCCTCTATTCACCGCAAGGCCCCGGCCTACGATGAGCTCTCGCCTTCTCAGGAACTGCTGGAAACAGGTATCAAGGTGATTGACTTGGTATGTCCGTTCGCCAAGGGCGGTAAGGTCGGCTTGTTTGGCGGCGCCGGCGTGGGCAAGACCGTGAACATGATGGAATTGATCAACAACATCGCTAAGGCGCACAGCGGCTTGTCCGTGTTCGCCGGTGTGGGTGAGCGCACCCGTGAAGGCAATGACTTCTATCACGAGATGGCTGACTCCGGTGTTGTGAACCTGGAGAAGCTAGAAGAATCCAAAGTAGCCATGGTCTACGGCCAGATGAACGAGCCTCCGGGCAACCGCCTGCGTGTAGCCTTGACCGGTTTGACCATTGCTGAGTCCTTCCGTGATGAAGGCAAGGACGTTTTGTTCTTTGTGGACAACATCTACCGTTACACCCTGGCCGGTACCGAAGTGTCCGCGCTCTTGGGTCGTATGCCTTCTGCCGTGGGCTACCAGCCGACACTGTCTGAAGAGATGTGTCGCTTGCAAGAGCGTATCACCTCGACCAAAGTCGGTTCGATCACTTCCATCCAGGCCGTTTATGTCCCTGCGGATGACTTGACAGACCCCTCTCCAGCGACCACCTTCGCCCACTTGGACTCCACTGTGGTTCTGAGCCGTGACATTGCTTCATTGGGTATTTACCCTGCGGTGGACCCGCTGGATTCCACCAGCCGACAGCTCGATCCGCTGGTTGTGGGCGAGGAACATTACGCGACTGCCCGCGCGGTTCAAGGAACCTTGCAGCGCTACAAAGAGTTACGCGACATCATCGCGATTTTGGGTATGGACGAGTTGGCGCCTGAGGACAAACTCACGGTGGCGCGCGCCCGTAAGATTCAGCGTTTCTTGTCTCAGCCTTTCCACGTGGCCGAAGTTTTTACAGGCTCGCCTGGCAAGTACGTCACTTTGGCAGAGACCATTCGTGGCTTCAAGATGATTGTCTCCGGCGAGTGCGATCACCTGCCCGAGCAGGCCTTCTACATGGTCGGGACCATCGACGAAGCCTTCGAAAAAGCCAAGAAGGTATAAGCAATGAACACCCTCCACGTTGATGTGGTCAGTGCCGAGGAGTTGATCTTCTCCGGCGAAGCGCGCTTCGTAGCACTGCCCGGCGAAGCTGGCGAACTGGGTGTTTATCCGCGCCACACTCCGCTCATTACGCGTGTGAAACCGGGCACGGTGCGCATCGAGTTACCCGATGGCAGCGAAGAGTTCGTGTTCGTTGCCGGCGGCATTATTGAGGTGCAGCCCCAAGGTATTACGGTGCTGTCCGATACCGCTATTCGCGGCAAAGACCTCGACGAAGAGCGTGCCAATGCCGCAAAGGCGCTGGCTGAAGAGGCGCTGCGCAATGCCAAAAGCGACGTCGATATGGCCGTGGCGCAGGCTGAGCTCAGCACCTTGGTGGCGCAGATTGCCGCGTTGCGACGCTTTCAAAATAAGCGCTGACATGCCCGCAGACTTGGCTTTGCGAACCGCCTTCGGGCGGTTTTTGCATGGTGGCCGTGCATGAATTACCGCGCGCCTTGGTGGCTGCCCGGTGGCAACCTGCAAACCATTGCGGCCGCCAAGCTGGCGCGCACCTTCTTGGGACCTGCCCCGCTTTTCCGCCGCGAACGCTGGGATACTCCAGACCAAGACTTCATCGACGTCGATTGGCTGGACAAGCCCTCTGCGCCCGGCGCACCCCTTTGGCTTATGTTCCATGGCCTGGAGGGCTCCTCGTCCAGCCACTATGCGCTTGCTTGCGCAGAACACGCACGCGCACGGGGCTTCGGTTTTGCAGTCGCACATTTTCGTGGCTGTAGCGGCGAGCTCAACCTTGCACCACGCGCCTACCACTCGGGTGACCACCAGGAAATTGCATGGATCCTCGAGCGCATGCGCAAGGCCCATGCAGGACCCATTTTTGCCATCGGCATATCCTTAGGTGGTAACGCGCTGTTGCGCTGGGTCCAGGAGGCGGGCCAAACTGCCAGTAAGCAGGTGAGCGCGGTGGCGGCGGTCTGCTCGCCCATCGACCAGGCGGCCAGTGGCCGCGCTATCGGCCGCGGGTTCAACCGGCAGGTCTACACCCGTATGTTTTTGCGCAGCATGGTGCCCAAAGCGCTGGCCAAGTTGCGGCAGTTTCCTCGGCTTTTTGATGAAGCAGCCCTGCGCGCGGCGCGCGATCTCTACGAATTTGACAATGTGTTTACCGCACCCCTGCACGGTTTTCGGGACACCGAAGACTACTGGTACCGTGCATCGGCCAAGCCGCACCTGGCCCGCATCCGCATACCCGCATTGGTGTTAAATGCGCGCAATGACCCCTTTATTCCTGCCGCCTGCCTGCCCGAACCCCAAGGCGTTGGACAATACGTCACCCTCTGGCAACCAGCGCAGGGTGGCCATGTCGGCTTTCCCACCGGCGCACCCCCCGGGCAGGCGACGGCACTGCCGCAGGCCCTTGCGGGCTGGTTCGCGCAACACAGCGCTTAAAGGTCAGCAACCGCATGGATGACATCGTTAAACAAGCCATGGCCAAATGGCCCAATGTGCCGCACTGTTACGGCTGGTTGGGTCTGGACGCCCGGGGCAACTGGTATATGCGCGATGACCGCACCCAGGCCATCGGCCCCTTTGCCAGCGGTTTGCCTGGCGCCAAGGGCTCCATGCTCAAACACGTCAAGCTCATCGACTTCATCGAGCGCAACTACGCCACCGATCCACAAGGCTGCTGGTATTTCCAAAATGGCCCCCAGCGTGTCTATGTGGAGTTGGAGGCGACGCCCTTTATCTGGCGCGTGGATGCCGACGGAGCGATCCGGTCCAGCGCTGGCGTGGCGGCCGCGTTAGTGCAGTGCTACATGGACGAAAAGGGCTGGCCGTATCTGCATACCAATGTGGGCTTTGGCTTGGTCCACACCCAGGACGTAGCCGGCTTAGCCCACGCGTTGGAGTTAAGGCACTGGCCGGTCCAAGACGTGCTCAGTGCCAAGCTAGGCCAGCAATTTGGCTACCAGAGTAGCCCGGCGACGCTACAGCTTCCTGCTCAGTAAGCCCCATCCAATCTGGAAGACAACAAAAAACCGGCCGGAGCCGGTTTTTTGAGGATGCGCAAGGCACAGCCTTATTTGGCAGCGTCGGTCTTTGCCGGTTCCGCGAACTTGGCGCCACCTGCATTGGCCATGTAGACCACGGCGCGGGCTATCTCGAAATCGTCAAAATCTCCACCGCCTTGCGCGCCCATTGCGTTTTTGCCTTTAAGGGCAGAGTTGAGCAGCGCGGTGTAGCCCGTCTTGATGCGCGCTGCCCAAGCGGCTTGGTCGCCGAACTTGGGAGAGCCTGCCAGACCGGCGGCGTGACAAGCAGAACATTGCGCCTGGAACACGGCCTCACCGGTTTTCATTTCGCGGTTGGCATCGCGAATCTCGACAGTGCCAATTTTTTGGATGTTTTGTGCCGTCGTGCGCTCCATATTGACCGCCCCGGCAGCGGGCTTGCTGGCCGAAGTCACGTAATAAACCAAGCCAATAATGAGAAAAATCGGAACAACAAAGGATAAAAATACCGCACCGAGCAATTGCGAGGGGTTTTTGATAGGACCGGTATGGTTCTCTTCGTAATGGCTGGAATCGCTCATGGTGTCCTCAGATAGGCGCGAGGCCGGTAAAACAGCCTCGGATTATAGCGGCCCACCCTGGGAAACAACCTACAATTGCCCGCTCACGTTGCGGCTGTAGCTCAGTGGATAGAGTATTGGCCTCCGAAGCCAAGGGTCGTGGGTTCGATCCCCGCCAGCCGCACCACCCCTCAGCCTTTACGCGCCAATACCGGCTTCAAAGCCTTGCCCGTATGCGTCCCTAGGCGCACAACTTCTTCCGGGCTGGCCGCCGCCACGATCTTGCCGCCGCCTTTGCCGCCTTCGGGTCCCAGGTCGATCACCCAGTCGGCTTCTGCAATCACGTCCAAATCATGCTCAATGACCACCACGCTGTGGCCGCCGTGCACCAGCCGGTGCAAGACCGCAATCAGCTTTTCCACGTCGGCCATATGCAGGCCCACCGTGGGTTCGTCCAGCACATACAAGGTGTGCGGTGACTTTTGGCCGCGCCGGGTAATGTCGTCGCGCACCTTAGAAAGCTCGGTGACCAACTTGATGCGCTGCGCCTCGCCGCCGCTCAGCGTGGGCGAGGGTTGGCCTAGCGTCAAATAGCCCAGTCCGACATCTTTGAGTAGCTGCAGCGGGTGGGCAATCACCGGCATGGCCGAGAAAAACTCGACCGCCTCGTCCACCTCCATCTGCAGCACGTCGCCGATGTTCTTGCCGCGCCAGGTGACGGCCAGCGTCTCGGGGTTAAAGCGGGCGCCTTTACAGGTTTCGCAGAGCACCTTCACGTCGGGCAAAAAGCTCATGCCGATGGTGCGTATGCCTTGGCCTTCGCAGCCGGGGCAACGCCCTTCGCCGGTGTTAAAGCTAAACCGGTTGGCTGCATAGCCGCGTGCTTTGGCTTGCAGCGTGTCGGCAAAGAGCTTGCGTATCGTGTCCCAAAAGCCGATATAAGTCGCCGGGCAGGAGCGCGGTGTTTTGCCAATCGGGGTTTGATCGACTTCGAGCACGCGGTCTATGGTTTCATAGCCTGTGACAGCCAGGCAGCCAATGAGCGCGGGGGCGTGCCCTGCGGCCAACGCATCGCGCCCGGCCTTGGTGGAGCGTCGCTGCACCAGGGCCTGCACATTGGCCAAAAGCACATCGCGCGCCAGCGTGGACTTGCCCGAGCCGCTCACGCCGGTAATCGCCACCAGGCGCTGCAAGGGCAGCGTTGCTGTCACGGTTTGCAAGTTATGCAAATGCGCACCCGCGACCGTCAGCCAATCGCCTTGGGCGGCGCCGGCTTTGGACGAGGGAATGACCGCGCGCCGGGGCGCAAACGGGTGGCGCATGGCGTGCAAAAGGTATCGCCCAGTTTGCGAGTCGGCCTGCGCCTGCACATCGGCAATACTGCCCTGCGCCACCAAGTGGCCGCCGCGCTTTCCGGCGCTGGGCCCGATGTCGATGATGTGGTCGGCATGCCGAATGGTGTCCTCGTCATGCTCCACCACCACCAGCGTGTTGCCTTTGTCGCTCAGGCTTTTGAGGGCGCCGAGCAAAATTTGGTTGTCCCGCGCATGCAGGCCGATGGTGGGCTCGTCCAGCACATAGCACACGCCTTGCAAATTGCTGCCCAGCTGCGCGGCCAGGCGGATGCGCTGCGCCTCGCCGCCGCTGAGCGTGGGCGCGCCCCGGTCCAGCGTCAGATAGCCCAGGCCGACTTCTTCCAAAAACTCCAGACGACTGCGAATTTCGGGAATCAGGTCGCGGGCAATGTCGGCCTCGCGTGCACTCAGGGTGCCGCTTTTTTGCAGGGTTTGCACCCAGGCCCGCACCTCGCTGACGCTGAGCGCAGCGATATCGGCAATGCCCATGCCATGAAAGCGCACCGCACGCGCCGTGGCATTGAGCCGCGCACCTTGGCAGCGCGGGCAGGCGGTGTCGGCCAGGTCTTCGACGTCGGCCTCGGCGAAGGTGTGTTCGCGTCCGCCGTTGTCCTCGCGCACGGTGTCGTCAAACACTTTGCGCTGCTCTTTGGTCAGCGCCAGGCCGGTGCCTACGCAGTCGGGGCACCAACCGTGTTTGCTGTTGTAGCTAAAGAGGCGCGGGTCCAGCTCAGCATACGAGGCAGCGCACACGGGGCAGGCGCGCTTGGTGGAAAACACCTCGGTGTGGCCGACGCCGGCGGTGCTGGTGCCGGCCTCCAAGGCGCTGCGCAGCGCGTCCAAGCCATGCATCACGTGCACCACGCCTTTACCGTGTGTGAGCGCTTGTGCCAGCCCGGCGCGCAAAGCGGCTTCCTGCGAAGGTTTGACGTCCAGGCTGAGCACGGGCAGCTCGATATGGTGTTCCTTAAAGCGGTCGATGCGCGGGAAACCGCTGGTCGGCAAAAACTCGCCGTCCACGCGCAAATGGGTAAAGCCACGCGGCCGCGCCCAATCGGCCAGCTCGGTGTAAACGCCCTTGCGCCCGATGACCAGCGGCGCGAGCAGTCCGATGTGCTGGCCCCGGTAGGTTTTGAGCAATTGCGCGGCGATGCTGTCGGCGCTTTGCGGCGCTACTGCGGCGCCGTCTTTGGTGCAATGCTGTGTGCCAAGCTTGACATAGAGCAGGCGCAAGAAGTGCCAAACCTCGGTAGTCGTGCCCACGGTTGATTTGCGTCCGCCCCTGCTTAGCCGCTGCTCGATGGCCACCGTCGGCGGTATGCCGTAGACGGCATCGACTTCGGGCCGCCCGGCCGGTTGGACGATGGCGCGGGCATAGGCGTTAAGGCTTTCCAAATACCGGCGCTGGCCTTCGTTGAACAAGATGTCAAAGGCCAAGGTGGATTTGCCCGAACCGCTAACGCCAGTGACGACGCTGAATTTGCCACGCGGTATGTCCACGCTG